>ERZ1673734.135-NODE-135-length-73264-cov-36.353181_pt1 | contig 73264 bp, 54 predicted proteins | sample MGYA00580199_ERZ1673734 | MGnify/ENA primary metagenome ERZ1673734 (study PRJEB41218, sample SAMN15661742) | gut metagenome | host: Homo sapiens | place: Canada: London | collected 2015-08-20/2019-03-30 | study: EMG produced TPA metagenomics assembly of...
CGACCCTATCACTCAGTTCTCATGTCGCACCCTACGTGGGTGCGTGGATTGAAACATTTGCCATAATAGTAAAATTAAAGATTAAAAGGTCGCACCCTACGTGGGTGCGTGGATTGAAACTATGAAGGGCCGTAGCAGATCCCAAAGCAATACGGTCGCACCCTACGTGGGTGCGTGGATTGAAACAATATTTGCTTTTTGAGCAGTAAGCAACTGACCTGTCGCACCCTACGTGGGTGCGTGGATTGAAACTCTTGGTCACGAAATACAGTACAACCGCATTCCACGTCGCACCCTACGTGGGTGCGTGGATTGAAACATGGTTTCCTCTGTCTTTTGTCTGCCCCGCACGTATGTCGCACCCTACGTGGGTGCGTGGATTGAAACTCGCATAGCCTGCGCTTCGACCATCTTCGTGTCGGTCGCACCCTACGTGGGTGCGTGGATTGAAACCTCAACAACGCAAACGTATAACTAAACTTAACGTCGCACCCTACGTGGGTGCGTGGATTGAAACTGGAATGATGGTACAGAACCTGCCGACCCATCGGCGTCGCACCCTACGTGGGTGCGTGGATTGAAACAGATATTTACAACAATAGTCGCAATCATCGCACGTCGCACCCTACGTGGGTGCGTGGATTGAAACTGTAGCTCTTTTATTTTACGGCCGTCCTTTGAGGTCGCACCCTACGTGGGTGCGTGGATTGAAACTCATACATAATGTTGTGGACTTGACAGAGGTCAACGTCGCACCCTACGTGGGTGCGTGGATTGAAACTTTCATCGTTCTCACGTGGCTCGATGTTAACAAGTCGCACCCTACGTGGGTGCGTGGATTGAAACATTTAGCAAATATGTGTTTGAACCCTTTAACAAGTCGCACCCTACGTGGGTGCGTGGATTGAAACATCTGTGCAACATTATTGTGGACATGTATATGTGTCGCACCCTACGTGGGTGCGTGGATTGAAACTGAATGCATACGCTTTTATCACATCTCGCTATGGTCGCACCCTACGTGGGTGCGTGGATTGAAACTTCCTTACGATATAATATTCATGGGACAAATCCCAGTCGCACCCTACGTGGGTGCGTGGATTGAAACTTGATGACGAACAAGCTGAAAATAACAATAACAAGTCGCACCCTACGTGGGTGCGTGGATTGAAACTGCGTGACACGCCCGAAGTTGCGAGAGATATTCGGTCGCACCCTACGTGGGTGCGTGGATTGAAACCTACAATCAGCGAATACATCTCTACGACTATCAAGTCGCACCCTACGTGGGTGCGTGGATTGAAACATGTAGTAGTGGCAGAAAGCGAGTAGTGCTGCGAGTCGCACCCTACGTGGGTGCGTGGATTGAAACATTTTACATTTAATTGTACCTTTATGGAATTGAAATTTCCGAAGGGATTCAGCATGTAGTCCGAAAAGTCTGCTTAATTGTTTCTTTATAAAGTTGAAATAATGGTAAACAACATCCTTGTAAAAGTAAAAGAGTAAAAATCGGACACAAAAAAGACGTGAGTCAAAACCAAAAGACTTGGCAAATTGAATAGCTAACGCTGCAAACGTAGGAGAAAGTTTTGAATCCCTCAGCACCAAGTCTGATAGTAATAATTAGCACTACAGCTTGCTGCGGCGGCAGGATACCGCCGCTACGGCTAATTGATTGTTTCCGCCGCCACCGAATCAGTTTAATCCGACAATATCGCTGTAAAACGAACACGAATAACCCGAATTATACGAATGTAGCATTTTATATATTCGTGATATTCGTGTTATTCGTGTTCGTTAAAAATTAATTTGTGTTGTTGCTTGCTGCGGCGGCAGGATACCGCCGCTATGGTTAGTCGATTGTTTCCGCCGCCACCGAATCTGTTTAATCCGATAATTGCGCAGCAAGCCGAATCTGCTTAGTTAGCAGCATCAGTTCTTCACGCGCTTCACACCGTCAACGATGTAGATGCCGGCGGGCAGGTCGTTCCATTGCTGGGTAAGCTTTACGCCGTTAAGGTTGTAGATGCCTTGTTTGCGGGCGGGCACGTCGGCTGTCACGGTGCCGATGCTGTTGGTGATAGGCTCGATCACAACCTTCGACTTAAGCAACTCGCCATTCAGGACTACCGCCTTTTGGTCGGCGTCGAACTCCGCACCGACGGGCTGTGTGATGGCGCAGTTGTCGAGGATGAGGTCGCTGATGAGTGAGATAGATCCGCTGCCGGTGCCTTCTGCCTCTACGTAAGAGTTGCGCACGGTGAGCACCTCGCTCTTTGCTCCGATATAACCTGCTATGCCATAGCCACCCTTAACAAACAGACTGGTGTTGTCGATGGTTACGGAAGCGCTCTCCATGTCGAGACCGCAGAATCGCTTGCTCGTGAGATGGAGCGAACCGTCGCCGGTGATGGTAGACGTCTGGTTCAACACCATGCTTGCCAGGTCGGCTGTAACGGTGTTATTGCCAATCAGCTTGACGGTGAAGTCGGAGACAGTCTTGTTCACAATGCCCGTTCCGTCGGTAGAGTTTCTTTCGATGGTGGCGTTGTCGAGAGTGAGAGTTTTTGTGTCGGGGTCGTAAGAGGCGCTGCCGCTCACTCCGTAGATGCTTGTGAGGTCTTTGTAGTTGAGTGTTGTCACCGGCTTGTCGGCGATATAGATGCCATAGCTGTTGGGTTCAATCACAACTTTGGAGGTTACGGTTTCTCCGTTCACAGCCACCGACTTAGTATCGGCGTTGTATGCCGCCTTGAACGGAATGTCGATGTAGCATCCCTCAAGCTCCAGGCCGGCGATGTCGCAGATTGAGCCTGTGTGGCCCGTAGCTTCCACGTGAGAGTTGCGTATGGTGAGCACCTCTTCTGCCTCGTTGTAGCTTGCAGATATGCCCCATTTGCCCTCTGCCTCCAACCAGCAATTGTTGATCTCGAGAGGACAACCACCGAAGAGCAAGGCGCACAGGTCGCTCTTTACGCTGAGCTTTGCACCGCCGTCGCCCAGAATAACTGTCGACTCGCGCGTGTATATGCCAGCCGAGTTGGTAACATTAATGGTGTTTGTGCCGAGCAACTCTATCACCAGGTTTCTGCAGGTTTCGTTCAAGATGGCATTACAGTCATTTGCCTCAATAGTGGCATTGTCGAGCGTTAGGGTTCTGGTGTTGGGGTCGAAATACACCTTGCCGCTCACTCCGTTAATCTCGGTGAGGTCGAGATAGTTGTCGCTCGTCACATCTACGCCGGCTACCTTGAAGCCGTAATTGTCTTGCGCCATCACGAATGCTGACGACATCACCATTACTATAAGCACGAGGAACATGCGCATGCTTACTTGTCGGGTTGAGTTGTTGTGTTTCATAATTGTTTAGTTTTTGCCTGGGCAGCCGAAACATACCCAGAGGTTTGTAAATGTTAATTAGAATATTGATTCTGGTGCAAAATTAACTCAGAAAACGTGAAGCGTGTTGTATATTCCTTACAAAAAATAGCCAATAACTATCATTTTGGTGTTTTCTGCGTTAAAGAACTTTAAACGGGCGAGTAGAAAAGCGTAAAAAGTTCGCGAACTGACAAAACGCGAGTGCGTTCAGCGATAGAAGCCTTTGGATGGAATAGTGCAGCGAGTTAGTGAAACAAAGGCGCTTTATCGTTGAAAAATTTTCGTCGCACGGGATATTATTCGTAAATTTGCAGCCTATTCGAGGTTTCACCTTTTAAAATGTAAATAATTCAATATCACTTAATAAATGTCAAAAAGATTTCTAACACTCGCTGCAGTGTTTATGCTTGCAGCCTCTGCTTTTGCCGTTCCGGCGAAGCGTGTGAAGCGTCAGGTGCAGCAGCCTGACGGTTCCGTGCTCACTGTGATGTTGCGCGGCGACGAGAATTTCCATTACACAAGTACCGAAGACGGTCAGCCGCTGGTGCAGCGTGCCGACGGTGCCTACTGCTATGCTACGCTCGACGCTGGCGGCATGCTGACAGCCTCTTCACAGGTGGCTCACAACGAGGGCAGCCGTGGCGCGGCAGAGCAGGCGTTCCTCAGCTACTATTCGGCAGAGGCGCAGAAGGTGCGCTCGCTCGGCATGAAGCGTGCGAAGCAGCGCAACGCCCACCGCATTGCGCGCCTCGCAAAGCGTAACGCTATGGACGCTGCGGGCAAGCCGATGATGCGCGAGATTATGGCTGGCGCTACCGGCGGCGAGGGCATCGGCGTAACGGGCAAGCGCAAGGGTCTGGTGATTCTTGTGAACTTCAAGGACAAGCAGATGCAGTCGAAGCACTCGCTGGAGGAGTGGAAGAACTACTTCAACAAGGAGGGATACAAGAACTACGGCAACAACGGATCGGTGCACGACTACTTCTACAAGCAGAGCTACGGCAAGTTCGACCTTGAGTTTGACGTTGTGGGACCGGTGACGGTTTCTAAGAATATGGCTTCTTACGGCACCAACGACGTTTACGGCAACGACGTCGATCCGGCGGGCATGATTAAGGAGGCTTGCGAGCTGGCTTACGCTCAGGAGAAACTCGATATGACGCAGTATGACTGGGACGGCGACGGCGCTGCCGACCAGGTTTACGTTATCTATGCCGGCTACGGCGAGGCTTCGGGCGCTCCGGCCAACACCATCTGGCCGCACGAGTGGGACCTGGAGTCGGGAGGTTACAGTCTGCGTCTGGGCGGCGTGCGCATCAACACCTACGCTTGCTCGTCGGAGCTGAACGGCGCTTCGGGCACATATATCAGCGGTATCGGCACCGCCTGCCACGAGTTCAGTCACTGTATGGGCATACCCGATATGTACGACACGCAGAACGGTGGCTGCTTCGGCATGGACGCTTGGGACCTGATGGACTACGGATCGTACGGCGGCGACGGCTATGCGCCGGTGGGCTACAACACATACGAGAAGTGGGTGAGCGGATGGCTCGAGCCTACTATCCTCAGCGAGCCGTGCTACGTGAAGGACATGAAGCCGCTGGACGAGGCAGAGGAGTCGTACGTGGTGTTCAACGAGAAGAACAAGAACGAGTATTACATCTTCGAGAACCGCCAGCTGCAGGGCACGGACAAGGCGCTGCCCAACCACGGCATGCTTGTGATACACATGGACTATAACCAGAATGTGTGGGAGAACAACGCTGTGAACAATGTGTACAACCACCAGCGCTTCACGGTTGTGCCGGCTGACAACAAGCTGACGTCGGCGACCGTGACGGGCGACACATGGCCTGGCACGACGAAGTCGACGGAGCTGACCGACACATCGAAGCCTGCTGCTACGCTCTTCAATGCCAACAGCGACGGACGCAAGTTCTTGGGTAAGCCGGTGACGGAGATTGCGGAGAAGAACGGCAAGATCTCGTTCACGTTCATGGGCGGTCTCTCGCTCTCAGCGCCGCAGCCGAAGCTGGTAGACATGGCAGAGACTTCGTTCACGGGTGGCTGGAACGCCGTGGAGAATGCGGAGAGCTACACCATAGAGCTGCGCGAGAAGAGCGCTCAGGGTTCTGCTGACGAGGCGCTTATGCTGAGCGAGGATCTGAGCACATGGGGCGCTAACCTCACAGCCGACGGCACAATCGACATTTCGGGTGCGCTTGACAGCAAGATGCAGAACGTAGGCTGGACGGGCGAGAAGGTGTTCGAGTGTCCGGGCTGCGCAAAGCTCGGTTCGTCGAAGAAGCAGGGCAACCTCACCTCGCCGCTCATCACCGACCACTCGGCTACGAGCGTCACGGTAAGACTCTCGGCGAGCGCTTATGGCAGCGATGCTGCTGAGGCTACGGTGTCGCTGCTCGACAAGGACGACTATAAGGTGAAGGTGCAGCCGAAGAAGCGTGGCTACGTGTTCTCTATCGCCATCTACGACGGCGACTTCTCGGCTGAGGACTTCCAAAGCATGGGCGTGGCTGAGAAGGCTGTGATGAAGGCTTCGGCTCAGCGCTTCTCAGACATCAAGTCGACATCTTATAAGTTTGAGGGCTTAAACGCTGGGGCTACATACCAGTGGCGAGTGTGTGCTGTTGCTGGCAACGTGCTTTCTAAGTGGAGCGACTGGCAGACTGTAGACCTCAGCGCTTGGAGCACTATCGGCGATGTGACAGCGGACGCAACGCAGATGGCTGCGGATGACGTGGTGAAGGTGTTCTCTTCGGTAGGCACACAGCTCGGCACGATGACATACGGCGAGTTCTGCGGCAAGAACATGCCGAAGGGCGTGTATGTAGTGAAGGGCGAGAAGGGTGCTCTGAAGGTTGCGAAGTAAAGATTTATTAGTAGCGGAAACTTTCTGCTACGGATAACAAAAAATGCTGCCCGGCAAACTTGCCGGGCAGCATTTTTTGTAACTATTATTAAAAAAAACTATGAATGCAAAGGTTGCAACTTTTATACTTCGATGGCGCTTGCTGCAATCTTCTTTTGCTTGAGGGCGTCGATAATTGTCTTGACGTTTTCCTGTGTGTCCTCAACTGGGATGGTGTGCTTCTTAGCCTTCAGTATGTTGTTGAGCGCTGAGGGCGAGAGCTTGTAGCTCGAGCGGCAATACCTGCTGACGATGTTGAGTATGTCGGACTTCTGGGTGTTGGTTATCTTGCCCAGCAGGAGTATGTTGTACTTCATTTCGGGCTGCTTCACTTCCTCTGTCTTCGGCTCTTCAGGCTTCTGCTCCTCCTTCTTCTCTTCCTTTTCGGGCTTAGGTGTTGTGGGAGTAGCAGGCTTTTTTTCGGTAGGTTGCTCTGTGGGCTTTGGCTTCTCTGCTGGTGTTGGCTCTGGCAGCACTTCGGGCTCGTCGGGCTTCACCTCAACGAGTTGGTTGTTGAAGATTTCGAGGAGTTTCGAGATGCCCATCGGCATATCGGCTGAAGTAACGCTGAGATTGATGTCGATGCAGCGCTTGTTCATGTACTCGGCTTTCGTCTCCTTGCTCACTTCGGCAGAGTCGCCAGGCGCAGAGTATTTGGCTTTCAGAGAGAGTTTTCTTGTGTCGTGATTCATCCGGCTCTCTGTGACGGTGGCCTGAAATGTGAGGTCGACGCGGTCTATCTGCAGATAAGGTACGGGCACGATGAGGAGCAGCGGCATGACGATGCGATGAACTTGTCCTGCGGACTCGAAGTAGAACGAGACGGTGACAGGTTCGAGGCTGGAGTCGTCGTCGCCAGCCTGTGTGAATACCACCTCGTTGAGGTATTGTAGTGTGGCCTGCGCCGCTTCTTCTTGCGCGTTGACGCAGGCTGAGAGCGGAGCGCCGAGTATGCGGTTGAAGTCGAGCTCTTGAAGAAGGCTTTCTTGGTTGTCAACGGGTAGAGCCATATTCTTGGGTTTAGAGGGTTATTGTAAAAATATTATTGTTCTTATAGGGTGTTGTTGGGCGTGTCGGGCGGCGTTGCAGAGTGGAGCGGTCGGATGCTCATGCCGTTTGCGGCGGCAATCTGCAGCAGTCGGGCGAGTCCTGGCGATGGTTGCTGCGCTTCAGCCTTTATCTCTACACGTATGTTGTTGCGCAGGTCGTACTGAGAGACGGCAGACTCCTCGAGCTGCTTGTTGGATGGCGAGAGCGAGACCTTCAGTCCCTGCAGTCGGTTGGTCTTAGAGGACATGATGCTTACGAAGAAGCTGAGGTTGGCGTTGTCAATCTGTAGGAACGGCAGTGGTACGAGCGAGAGCAGCGGCACGCGCATTGTATAGCTTTGTCCGTTCATCTGCAGAGCAAAAGCCACCATGACCGGCTCTGAGCGTTCGCCGTTGTTGCAGAACGCCTCACGCCCGATCATCTCCATCGCCATCTCCGTAGCCTTTTGCTGTTCTGCATTGCATACGGAGAGCGTATTGCGTATCATCTCAGAGAGCCAAAAGTTATCGTGCTTCTTTTTTTCTTGATCGTCCATTACTTATTGCGTTTGCGTTCGTTTTCTAATATATAACTAACGAACTCCGTGTATGCCGTGTCGATGGCACCGTTTCTACGATAGCCGTTGGTTATGGTGTTGTTATATGGTTCGCCATACGTATACCATCCGTTGGGGCGTTTTTCGAAAGCCTCCAATTCTCTTTTAAGAATACGTTTGCCTTCTTTTGAGTTGATGTCATACGGATATATGTAGTATGCCGTATAAAGTGCACGTATCAGATGATTTCGCAGCCAGTCTTTCTTCTTGCATGCTTTGCGCAGTTTTTCCTGGCGGTCAATGTTCCATTTTATGCTTTGAGTAGGATCGAATGTACAGCAAGAGTGAGCTTTTCCGCTATTTGTCGGAGGCAATGCGAATGGTTTTTGAGGGTCAACATGCACTTTGCTTATGCGGCTTGCAAGGTTGGCCTTCTTTCTTTGCTCAATGAATTTGTCCCAATCTCTCTTCTTTTGCTCTTCTTCTTCCTTCTTCTTTCGAGCTTCCTCCTCTTTGCGCAGTTTCTCGAGTCTTTCCTGCTCTTGTTTTTTCTGCAGTTCGGCCTCTATGCGCATTTTTTCGAGTCGTTCTTCTTCCTTCTTTCGAGCTTCCTCTTCTCTGCGCAGTTTCTCAAGTCTTTCCAGTTCTTCTTTCTTCTTGCGTTCCTCCTCTTGCTTTCTCTGTTCTTCTTGTTTCTTCAGTTCTTCGTTCCTTCTCTGATCTTCACGTTCAGACTCTTGCTTTTTGTATTCAGCCAAAGCATTTACAAGAGCACCCACCATACGCCTTTTCTTGTTTTTAAGTTCGAGGCGTTTGCGCTCAGTCTCTCGTTTCATGTCCTCCACCTGCTGAGGCGTGAGCGTATCGTGCACGATGAGATTGTTTGTGAAGAATTCGAGCATCTTCGCCATGCCAGAAGGCATAGAGCTTGTTGAGGCGCGTACATTGATGCCCATCTTGCTCTCAACAGATACCGATTGCTCGTCGTCCTCGGTGCGTGTATAGCCTTCCGTAGCATATTTCGCCTCTATCTTTCCGTCGTCGCATGCAGTGATATCCGCTGTGAAGTTCAGGTCGATATAGTCGATGTGCATATATGGAATAGGCACGATGGTCATAAGCGGCACTGTCATGCGTGTTTTCTCTCCATTCATTATGAATGTAAAGGTGACGGTGATTGGCTCGACACCTTCCGGGTCGAGTTCTGAGTTGGTCATTGTAAAGCCGCGTATGAAGTCGATGGTGGTTTGCGCAGCCTCTGCTTGAGCACGTACGCACGCAGCCAGCGGACCGCCTATGATGTTTCCAAAAGGAATGGAATTGAGGGCGCTCGCGACCTTGCTACCAGAGTTTGTATTAGGTCCATCTGCCATAGTCTATAGTATTTATCGTTGGAAAGAACTTGCCTTGTTCAGGTTTTGCTGTGCATCGTTTACGTTTTTCAGTATCTCCATCGCACGTTTCGATTCGTTGCGGTTTATAGTGAGTGTCAGACCGCAATGCATACAGTGAAGTCCGCTTGAATAAAGCAGTTCGGGGATGGATGTAGGAATGAATGCTCCACACTGCGGACAGTTGAGTCCTGGGGTCTTTTGCTGATTGTTGTTCATCATAGCTGAAAGTGTTAATGGTTTTTGTTATTAATTTGTTAGTTTTGTTTATCCACCACCTTGATAGTGCTCTCGGTGGCTTGTAGCAGACCGCGCATGCCGTCGGGCAGCAGCACCGGTTCGAGTTTTATGTGCACCTTCACGTTCGTCATCTTCTGCATCGAGGTTGTTTCGTTCGTTGTAGTCTTTCCGCTGCGTAGCAAAGGATTTCTCTTTTTCTGCGTGCTTTGGTTGCTTAGTCTTACACGAACACCTGCAAGCGACTTGATTTTTTTCAGCAGTATTTCTTGCCCTGCCTTGCTGAGGTCGTCAATGCTCGTTTTCTTCTTTTGGTTGTAGATAGGGTAGTTCTCCTCGAATTCCTTCACATCCTGCTTTGTCGCAGTAGAAATGTCGATTTGCGCTTCGATGTCGAACGTAGCTTCTGCCACACGCAGCAAAGGTAGCGGCAACAGCGAGAGTTTCGGAATAGATACTATTTGCTCGCGTCCGTTAGAGTCGGTCATCTCGAAGTCGACCATCTTCAACCGTTCGTGTCCGTTCGAACCGTTCGCAGGTTCCAACGCATACGTACGCAACACATCCAGATAATCCTCGGCTGCCTTTTGGTCGGCTGCGATAGTCGACTCAATCAATGCGCTCAGCATGTCTGCCAAGTTCATATCAGTCGAATCGTTAAATTCGGCTGGCAGTTGCGTATTCTCCGCATTTTGGTTGTTGTCAATATCAGCCATAGTCGTATTATCAGAGGTTTTATGTTTCAGAAATCTTTACGCCGTTGCGCGTAGACACCTTCAGTGTGATGTTGTGTATAGCGCTCTCTGGCAGTTCTGACAGCTGTTCGGCGTCCACAATTACGTCCAATGCCTTTATTTCGTCTTCCGACTTTTCTTCGAACAGTTCGCAAGTGTCTTCGATTGCGAAACGGAACGACAACTCAAGGTCGCCGATTGTTACGGCGGGCAGATTGAGCTGGTGCATGACGCCCGCTTCGCGATACTGGTCGGCGAGCGACTCTGTTAAGAGATTTGCCTGGTGCTGCGCAGACAGAACGTCGCGCAGCACTGAGGCTATTACATCTTGTAATCTTGCCATACTTAAATGGGTTTTTATGATACAAATACAATGCGAGTCAGTTCGCCGGCGGAAACCATGTAGACACCTTTAGCCTTGAAGATAAGCAGCATTTCGTCGCCACTCTCCAGCATGTCGGGCTTTGCTTCGCCTTCAATCGGCTCGCAGGTGACGTCTGTTGGTGCGTAAGCGCCTTTGCCGTTGCGGTATGATACAGATATGACTCCGTAGTTGTTCACGAGCGATATACGATCTGCCGAAACTTGCAGCGTTCCCTTCGGGTCGATCACTTCTGTCGAGTCGTCGAGTATTCCAAGCAATCGGTCGATGCCGCGTGGCATCTCGCCTTCGCTGGCTGTGATGCTGATGTCCATCGTTGATTCCACGCTGTAGCGCGAATCGCGAGTTGCGCCGGAGTCTTTCTTCGACGAGTAGCCGACTGACATTGTCGGTGTCGTAGATATCGTAGGCTTTGCGCCAGCAGCACTTGCAGCAGTTTTGTTTGATGAAGCAGCGGAATTGTCTGTTGAAGCAGCAGGCTCGTCACCCGTTTTTTCGTTATTGCCTTTTGAGGAAGAGTCCTTAGCCGGTTTTGCCGAAGCTGCCGACTTGCTGCCGTTGTCTGTTGACATTCCGGCGTTGATGGGTGTGCCACCGCTGCCTACCGAAGCAACAACTCCAGACATTGCGTTCACTTTAGCCTTGAACGTATAGCTCATCGTAGAGATGGAGAGGCGCGGAACTGGCATCAATGTGAGAAGCGGAACACGCATCTTCACCTGCTTGCCGTCGCGGAAGAAGTTCATCGTAACGTAAGTTATCTGTCCTTGTCCGTTTTCGTCCACCTTTATGCCTTCTTCGCGTATGTAGCTAAGCGTTTCCTTTGCCAGGTCGCGCTGCGCTTTCACAGCAGCACGGAGCGGATTGCCGATAAGTTCGTCGAAAGAGATTTTGCCCAACAGATTTATAGAGTCGGAAACGAAAGCTTTGTCAACCTGCACTTCGTTCAGATCTTTCATCTGATCGCCTAAGGAAGGAGTTTTTTCCTTTTTCTGAGCTGCATTATGGGCATCGCCCAATGCTCCAATTACGGATGTAGTTGTGTCAACAGCCTTGTCGAGCGTGCTCTTTTCTTCTTTCTTCTTGCTATCGTCAGACTTATTGTCTTCGCTCTTTTCAGACTTTTTACCTTCATTAGACTCATGACTTTGATTTTTGTCATTGTCTGTAGGAGGTGCCTGCAGATTCTCTTCCGTAGGTGGTGATGATTCACCTCCCGGCTTCAAATCTTTGTTGTTATTCTCATTATCTGACATAGTCGGTTACTATTTAGTTACGTTTATGACCAGCATTCTTTCGCCAGCCTTTGCACAATAGAATCCCTCGTTCTTGAACACACACAGAATGCCTGAGTCGTCAGCTGCCTTTTGTAAGTCAGTAGATGTCAATTCTGCTTTAGGTTTAAAGTCCTCATATTTGTATAACTTGATATCTTGTGGAGCGTAATACCCCTCTGTATTCTTGTACGAAATATAAGTGCTGCCGCCATCCTTCAGGCTTACCACCTGGTTAGACACGTTCAGCTCACCCTTTGTGTTGATAGAGTCGATAGAGGTGTTCAGCATTTCTAACACTTTAGCCATGCCAGCCGGCATATCGTCCTGACCCGCCTTAACGTTCACGTCCATAGTGTACTCCACGCTGTACTTTGATTCGCGTGTAGCGGTGGAGTCCTTCTTACTCGATATGCTTGTGCTCAATTCCAGACTCGATTTCACAATGCCTATATTGACACTGGTGTTCGATTTCATTCCCATCTCCATAGCGGTCGACTTCTTGTCGGTCTGCGATGTGGCAGATGCCGCCGAGATGCGCGCCTTGAATGCGATGTCAATCTCTCGGATTGCCATGTAAGGAATAGGCACAATTGTCAGCAATGGCAGACTGAGAGTCACCGAATGTCCGTCTTTACGGTATTCGAAGTTCACGTATATAGCCTTTTTCCCGCCGTCTTCAGTGTCAGTGAGTCCTACGTCTCGTATGAACTCCCACGATGTTAGCGCCGCTTGTTTCTGCGCTTCGACACAAGCAGAAAGCGGTCCGCCGATGAGAGTGCCAAAAGGTAGTGACTGTAAGGCATTGTTCGCGACGGTAGAAGGTGTCGTATCAATCTTTGCCATAACCTTTAGAGTTAAATGTTTACGAATAGATGCTCTTTTTGTGAGGCATCGTGAACAAATATGCAAAGGTTTACTCCTGCTTCAAAACCTTTACGCTAACCTTCTGTACATCGCCGCATGATATGATATATTCTTTATCCGACGGGAGAAGCATGAACTCCATAGTCTTGTCCATCTGGTTGACCATGGCTTCTTTGGCATTTTCACACTTAATGTTTGTCGGGTCATACAAGCCATTTGGAGTCTTGTACTGAGCGATAACCTTAACCGGTAGGTATTTAGTGGCATTCTGACCACTATTCGGGTCCTTCTCTGCGTAGAACGTTGTGTCGTTCACGCTCAGTTCGCCGTCGGGTGAACAAAGGTCCATAGCCGCTCCGAGCATCTCGAGAATCTTTGCCATGCCAGCAGGCATTGACTCCTGACCTGCGTGTACAGCAACGTCGATGGTAGCCTCTACGCTGAACTTCGAATCTTGCGTGCTCTTAGAGTCGCGCTTTGTCGAGAAGGTTGAGTTGATAGTGGTTGTCTTTTTTCTGAACCACCCCGTTTTTCTTGTCGATTTTTTGTTTTCTTTAGATTCGTATTCTGTCTCGGTGCTACTCGATTCGCTCTCCACACCATTAACTGTAGCCTTAAAGCTGATGTCAATGCTGTTGATTGCGATATACGGAATCGGAACGATAGCTATCATCGGAACGTTGATAACCACCTTGCGACCATTCTGAATAAAGCTGAAGCTAACATAGACAGCCGACTTTTCGCCAGTCTCCTCGTCCTTGTTCAGACATACTTCGTCGATGAAGTTGATACTTGTCTTTGCTGCATCGTTCTGCGCTTTAATACAAGCGTTAAGTGGACCGCCGATAAGATTATCAAACGGAAGTCCCTGCAGTGTACCGATAGATTTGTTTGCTACATCCATAGGTTTAAGTTTTAAAAAGTTATAGGTTCTTTGCTTAGACCTACTGACAAGATTGAACCATATAAATTCTTGCCAAGTCTGTTTGTGTTAATGTTTTTTTGTATCGTGTTGTTGGGATGTTTGTTATGAGAGTCTTACTTAGCTGCGTACGCCTTGTAAGCGTTGAGCAGCTTTGTGTCGTACTGGTTCTTGGCGTATTCGCTTCCGTTGTATAGACGTGCGAAGGTAGCCCACTTCTTTGCTTGTAGTGCGGCGTGCATCTGCGGGTTCTTTGTTATGAATCGGCAGAAAGCGAGCAACTGACTGCGTTCGCTCTGGCACATAGCGCTTACGAACTGCGCTACGGTTTTGAATCCGCAGAGTGCGTACTGGAAGCCCATAATCTGGAACATTCCCCAACTTGCCGAAGCGTTGGCTGCGTCAGCGTTTATCTTGCGTGCCTGCTCGAGGCGAGCGTATTCGCCGATGCCACCTTTGTAGTGGGTCTTTGTCCACTTCGGGTAGAGTATGGAGGCGTTTGCTGCCTGGTATTTGGCAGGATCTATTTTGCGCAGCTGCAGCTGTCGCCAGAAGATATGACCTTCGAAGAGTAGTTGTGGCTTGCCTGCGGCGAGGAATCCTCCGCGTCCGGCTGTCTCCACTTTCTGCACCGACTTGAGCGATGCTGTCTCGCAGTCGAGTAGGAGAGCGGCTAATCGGAAGTCGTCTTCAGTGAGTCGTGCGGCTGCCGGGCGCTGATGGAAGAAGAGCGCCTGCCATGTAGAGTAACCGACGATGCCGTCAGCTACGAGTTGTAGACTTTGCTGGAATGCCTTTACAGCGGCGAGTGTGCCGGGGCCGAATGCTCCGTCAGCGGTTAGCTTGTTACCAATACGGTTGAGTTCTGTTTGTAGTATCTTTACTGCGGCGTCACGCATTCCGAGTTTTAAGGTTTTCATAGTGGTTGTGGTTTTAGTTTAACGTTTTTGTGTTTGGTTGGGGCAAATATAGCGAAAATTTTAAAAGTAAAAAAGTAAAAAGGTAAAAAAGTAAAGCGGTTTTAAGTTTTTTTTGGGAGTTAGGATGAAAAAATCCGTTTAATCGGGTTAATCGGTTGTTTGGTTGAGGTTGTTTAACAACGGATTAAGCGGATTAAGCGGATTTTCTTTGTGGCTGTAATTGTGGTGTGTGTGGGTGTGTGGCTACGGCAGGAATGCCGTAGCCTCCTACGGGGTAGGCTCTTATGTTACTTCACGACGATTTCGTCGGTGAAGAGCCATCCACCGTCCTCGGTAGTGCTGCCCTGCACGCGGATATAGCGTGTGCTGGCTTTGCCCTTCCATGCGAAGTTGCGGAAGCCGAGCTGTATGTCGCGGTCAACGGGAGTAGACTTGCTGTAGACCTCCTTGAAGTTCTTGCCGTCCTCGCTGAACGAAATCTTGTACTCAGACGGGAAGAACACCCATGCGCCGTACGCCTGCATGAAGTCGGCAGCCACAGACGAAATTTTCTGCACCTTGCCGAGGTCGATGGTGAGGTCGAGACAGTAGCCCTTATTGCCGAGGAAGCCCTGCCATTTCTGGTCGCCGTATGTCCATCCGCCGTGCTGTCCGTCTACGAGAGTCTTGTCGCCCTGCGCCTTGTACTTGTCCTCGTAGCGGTGGTTGAAGGTGATGTTGCAACCGAGCGCCTTGTGCTTGGTAGTCTTAAATGACTCTGGGCGTTCGCCGCGCTCCTTCTTGAGGTCGAAGGTGTTGACGCCCTGCTTGTGCAGACGCTCACACTCGACGATGGCACGCTTGCGGAACTCGGGGTAGTTCTTGGTCTTTGTGCCATTCCATCCGATTTCTGCGATAGCCAGAGCACGCGGATAGAGCATATACTCTACATGCTCAGCTGTAGGCACGTATTCGGTCCAGAGGTTAGCCTGCACACCGGTGATTTTGTTGCGTACGTCCTCGGGCAGAGTGCCGCCAGGCACGTAGCTGTATACCTTTTCGAGCGGAAGGAAGCCGCCGATGGCCTCGGGCTGAGTGTCGGGAGCGTCCTGATAGTAGTCGAGATACCAGTAGCCGCTCGGCGAGAGCACTACGTCGTAGCCGTGGTCGATAGCCTCCTGCGCCTTTTCGAGACCGCGCCAAACCATTACGGTGGTGTTCTGGGCGAGGTTGCCCGCAATCACTTCGTCCCAACCTACGAGCTGTCGTCCGTGTTCGGTGAGGAACTTGCCGAAGTGGGCGATGAGGTGCGCCTGCAGACCGTCCTTGTCTGTGCCAAGCTCCTTCATCTTCTGCTGGCAGAGCGGACAAGAAGGCCATGAAGCCTTGTCAGCCTCGTCGCCACCGACGTGGATGTACTTAGAGGGGAAGATGTCCATCACCTCTTTCAGCACGTTCTCGAGGAAGTCGTATGTAGCGACGCTGCCCGGGCAGAAGTCCATCTGCTTGTAGGGTTCGTGCGTGCAAGAGAGTTCGGGGTAGGCGGTGAGCACCTCAGCCGAGTGGCCCGGCATCTCGATTTCGGGCACGATAGTGATGCCACGCTCAGCGGCGTAGCTCACGAGGTCGCGCAGCTCGTCTTGAGTGTAGTAGCCGCCGTAAGCGCCAGCTTCGCCCTCGTGCATATACTTGCATCCGAGCTTGCTCCACTCCTTCCATGTCTTTCCTTCGCGCCACGCAGCGAACTCGGTGAGGCGCGGGTAGCGCTTAATCTCGATGCGCCATCCGGCAGCGTCGGTGAGGTGAAGATGGAGTCGGTTGAACTTGTACTGCGCCATGACGTCGATCTGCTTCTTGAGGAACGAAATGGGCTGGAAGTGGCGCGACACGTCGAGCATGAGCGAGCGCCACTTGAAAGCCGGAGCGTCAACAACGTCGCATGCCATGACGGCGTTCTTCTGCTTCAGCTGGTTTACGGTCTGCCAAGCGAAGCGGAATCCGTCGGCAGAAGCGGCGCTGATGAGCAGCGTGTCCTTAGTGATGTGGAGGCGGTAAGCCTCGGGCGATGAAGCGCCGTCGAGACGTGTGAAGCGCACCACCTGACGAGCGTCGTCTGCGGTGTTGGCTGTGAACTGCTTAGAGTAGATGTTCTCTGCCTCGGCGCCAACCTCGTTGACAACCTTCAGCTTTGCGTCGGTGCTGAACGCGCCCTTGCCCGCAACGAACGACTGCGGCTTTGGGAGCAGCGACTGCGCAGAAGCGGCAGAGGCGGTAAGGATGCAGCCGAAGAAGAGGGCTGCTAATGATTTGTTTGTCATCTTTGTAGTGTCAGTTTTTAAAAGTTATACGGGGTGAGAGTTTCTTATTTGTCGAGGAAGTAGGCAGCGTATACCAGCGCCAGCATGAGAGCGGCGATTATGGACACCACGACGAACATTATTCGTGCGTACTGCTTCCTTCTGTGTATAGCGCGCAGATTGTTCTCGCGGAAGATGTCTATATCGTCGCGGCGATCTCTGCGGCTGTGCTTGTGTTTATGTTCTGGCATCGTATGAGATTTTTTTATTTGTTTGACAAATCAAGAAAAGCGTTTAAGGCCGTGTGGCGTTTAGAACTTTACGTCGAGCTGCAGGTCGAACATGTTGTAGTTCGACTTGTTCAGACTGCGGTCGTTGACACGCGCGTATTCGGCAGCCACCATGACGTGCTTGCCAATCCAGTAGTTAGCACCGATCTCGTACTGAGTCTTCGATGTGTGCCAATCGGCCTGCGGACGGTAGAGGTCGTAGCGAGCCTTTGCATAGAGTTTCTTGCTAATAACCGGCGCAATCATGAGCGCGTAGAAACCGTCGGCCTTGTCGCCAGCAGCGTAGTTGATAGTGCAGTCGGTCTCCTTGCCCGAAGCGTTAGATGTCTTGAAGCCGTAGCCCTGACTGTGTATGTACTCCGAACGCACGGTCCAGTCGTGAGCTGCATACTCGGAGCTGATGGCATAGCGGTTCTTCTCGAGCGAGCGCACGCCGTTCTTTGTCTGCTCCACGCCGTTAGCGTCTACCTCCGTCCATGTGCCCTTGCGAGCATACGAACCTGTCCAGCCGAAGGCACCGATGCGCAGACCCTTCACGGGAGCCACCCATACGCCGCCTATTACGTCCTTGCGCTGGTCTACATCCTTCATGTTAGTGCCCTGACCGTTGAAGACGCCCACCTGATAGTGGAGGTAGTGGTGTCCGTCGGCGGCCTTGAGCAGATCGCCCTGCAGCTGTACGCCGATGTCGCGTCCGTTGCTTGAGTGTTCGCCGTTGCGGTCGCTGAATCCGGCGAGCTTAGTGACGTTCTGCGAGTAGCTCATGAAGCCCTGCGTAATGGGGTGCATGGGGTTCTCTAAGGTGAACGGACGCTTGAACTGACCCACCTTCACCTTGAAGGCGTCGTATTTCTGCCACTCGGCGAACGCGTCAACCATTCGTGGCGACACGGTGAGGTTCGACGTGTTGCCGTTCACCTGCAGCTGCGCCTTCCAGTAGAAGTCCTTTGCCACGCGTCCTTCGAGTGCCATACGCACCATACGGATGTTGAACGAGTTGATATCCTTTTCGCCCTTGTTGCTTTCCTTGTCGCTGTACTGATACTGCGACATGATGTAACCGCTGAACTTGATGTCGCTAAGCACCTTCAGCTTAGCTTCTTTCTCTTGTGCTGACACACTGCCGAAAGTGAGAGCGGCGAGTGCGAGAGTTGCTAATGTTTTCATTATAAGTTTTGATTTTTACAGTTTTTTTTCCAAAAGAACTACGTTCTCCACGTGCGGCGTATGCGGGAACATGTCCACCGGCTGCACCGCCATCACCTTGTACGCCACATCGAGCGCCTGCAGGTCGCGTGCCTGTGTAGACGGGTTGCAGCTGACGTAGACGATGCGCTTCGGGTGAGCGCGCAGGATGGTGTCTATCACGTCCTGGTGCATACCGGCGCGTGGCGGGTCAGTGATGATTACGTCGGGGCGTCCGTGCTTCTCGATGAACTCGTCGTTGAGAATGTCCTTCATGTCGCCGGCGTAGAACTTGGTGTTGCTGATGTTGTTCACCTCAGAGTTCACCTTTGCGTCCTCGATAGCCTCAGGAACGTACTCGATGCCGATCACCTCGCGTGCCTGACGAGCCACGAAGTTGGCGATGGTGCCCGTACCGGTATAGAGGTCGTACACCAGTTCGTCGCCGGTGAGCTTGGCGAAGTTGCGAGCCACCGAATAGAGGTGATAAGCCTGCTCCGTATTGGTCTGGTAGAAACTCTTCGGACCGACCTTGAAGCGCAGGTCCTCCATCGTCTCGAAGATGTGGTCGTTGCCCTTGAACACAGAGAGGTCGAGGTCGCCGAAGGTGTCGTTGCACTTCTGGTTGTCGACGTACATGAGCGATGTTATCTCGGGGAACTTGTCGGCGATGTGCTGCAGCAACGCCTTGGCGCGCTGCTCGTCGCCCTCCTCGTCGTAGTGGAACTGTATGAGCACCATCCACTCGCCCGTGTTCGAGTTGCGTATCATGATGTCGCGCAAGAGTCCGTGCTGCTGTCTGAGGTCGAAGAAGGTCATGCCGGTAGAGAAGGCATAGTCGCGTATGGCGTTGCGAATCTTGTTGTGCAGGTCGTCCATGAGCCAGCACTTCTCGATAGGCAGAATCTTGTCGAAGGCTCCGGTGATGTGGAATCCGATGCCGTTCATGTTGTCGAACTGCGTGCCCTCGGCAATCTGCTCGCGTGTGAGCCATCGCTTGTTGCAGCAGCCGAACTCCAGCTTGTTGCGGTATTCTTTGATGTGCACCGAGCCCATGATAGGCATGAACTCCGGCAGCTCTATCTTTCCGATGCGTGTGAGCTGGTCGAACACCTGCTTCTGCTTAGCCTTCAGCTGTTCCTCGTAGGGCAGGTTCTGCCATTTGCATCCGCCGCAGATGCCGAAATGCTCGCACATCGGCTCTGTGCGTACGTCGCTCTTCTTGATGAAGCGTATTACTTCCGCCTCGCAGTAGCTGTGCTTCTTCTTGCGCACCTGCAAGTCAACCACGTCGCCGGGTACGGCGAACGGCACGAAAACAACCATGTCGTTGACGTGTGCCAGTGATTTTCCTTCGGCAGCAACCGCCTCAATAGTTACGTTCTCGAGTATTGGTAGTGGTTTCTTCTTTCTTGACATTATTATATATGTATTGTTTTAGAGTGCAAAATTAGAAAAATAATTTGAGATTTTAAAATAATATACAAAAAGTTGGAATAAGAAGAGTGAATTGCGCAGAAAACAAACAGTAGGAGGCTGCGGCATTCCTGCCGTAGCCTCCTACTGTTTGTATTGTTGCCTTAAAATCACTTGACGCCCAGTTCGGCGATGCCCATTGCTTCGCCAGCCACGACCATGCGCTCGGCGCGCAGCTTCAGATAGCGTGTCTTTGTAGCGTTGAACGATACGGTCTGCAAGATAGGGTTGTTCTGCAGGTTAGAGAACTCGCCGCTCTTCAGCACACGCTCGTTGCCACCCTTGGCGTCGCACGCCGCGATGGTGTATGTATGGATGAGTCCGCGTCTGCCTTCGCTCTGGTCGGGCAGATACTGCAATGCAGAAATCTCCTGCTCGCTGCCAAGGTCGATGAGCACTTCGTTGCCTTTGCAGAACCAAACGGTCTGCGGGTTGCGGTCGGTAGCCTTCTCCCACTCAGCCTTGTCGGCGCCGAGGATAGAGAACGGCAGAGACTTGATGGCCTCGGCTGTGGGGTTCCATGTGAGCTGTGCGTCCTTTCCGCCGTAGTAGATGCCCACGTTGTTGAGGCAGATTGGTCCGCGCGAGTCGATGATGCGCACGCGCACGCTCTTTGCCTCCACGGTGCGGAAGCGCAGCAGGCGCTTGTAGCCGATGGTTGTTGTCTCCTCGCCCTGCTCAACGCTGCGCCATATCTTGCCGTCGAGATACTCTACGGCGAACTTCTTCACGCGCTGTCCGAGCGGTATGTACTCCTGCAGCATGATGCGGTTCATGAGCTGCGGCTTCTTGAAGTCGAACGTGATGGTAGCCGATGTGACGCCGTCGGCAGTAGCCCAGTAGGTGTCCCACGAGTCGTCGGTCATCGCCTTTGCCGCGAACGCCTTGCCACGCTCGTTGCTCACCTTCGGTGTCATGCCAGCCACGAGGTTGTGCTGCAGCTCGCGCTGAATCAGCTTGTGGAAGTTGACGGCGTTAGCCGAGTCGATAGGGTGGATGAGACCTTCGCGGTCGACGGGGAAGTTGAGCAGCAGCGTAGCGTTGTGGCCCACCGAGCGGTAGTAGAGGTCGGCAAGCTGTTCGGGCGACTTCACACGGTCGTCCTCCTCAGGATGGTAGAACCATCCCGGACGTATAGACACGTCGCACTCGGCAGCCGTCCACTGGTCGCCGTCGGCGTGTCCGTACTGCAGTTCGGGGTAGTTGGGATAGCCCGGATAAACTGTGTTCTTGCGCAGGAACGCCCAGTTGGTCTCGCCTGCGAAGCCCTTCTCGTTGCCCACCCAGCGGCATCCCGGTCCGCCGTCGCCGAACACCACGGCGTTGGGCTGAATGCTGTCGAGCATGGCGAAGATATGCGGGTAGTTGTAGTAGTTCTTGCGGTCGATAGTGCGCGAGTCCTTTGCGCCGCCATAGTAGCCGTCGCCGCCGTTGGCTCCGTCGAACCACACCTCGAACACGTCGCCGTAGTTGGTGAGTAGGTCGTGGAGCTGAGCGTAGAAGTAAGGCAGGTAGCCCGGCGTAGCGTAGTCGGCACGCGAGCGGTCCCACGGCGAGAGATACACCGCGAACTTCAGTCCGTACTTCTTGCAGGCGTCAGACAATTCGCGCACGATGTTTCCCTTGCCGTTCTTATACGGCGAGCGTGTCACGTTGTAGTCGTTGCCCTCGAAGGGCCAGAGGCAGAAACCGTCGTGGTGTTTTGCTGTGAGAATGACGCCCTTCATGCCCGCTGCCACGAGCGTCTTTGCCCACTGTTCGCAGTCGAGGCGTGTGGGGTTGAACGTAGCAGGGTCGGAGTCGCCGTAGCCCCATTCGCGGTCGTTGAAGGTGTTCAGACCGAAATGGATGAAGGCGTAGGTCTCCATGCGCTGCCAGTCGATCTGCTTCTGCTCGGGGAGCGGCAGGATAGGGGCAGGCGCCTTTACTGAGCTCTGTGCCGACGCGGTGAGGCTGGCAAGAGCTATTGCAGACGAAAGGATAAGTTTGCGGTTCATTGCTTGTATATTTTGATTTTTAATACTTCGTGTAGATTCTTTCAGCCTTGTATGCTGTTTTTAAAAAGTAGCTGTTAATTCTGCAAATTTACTGCTTTTTTCTGACAATATGCTTGTTGCAGCCACTTTTTTGTTGTGCTTATATTATATAATGTAGGCAAGGCTTTATGACCTCCGCTACTTTTTTAGCTCAGTTTGCAGCGTTTTGTCATCGTGCTCCGTTCGCCGTCCGATCGGATCGCGTCCGCCGTCCGATCGGATTCCGTTCGCCGTCCGATCAGATTCCGTTCGCCGTCCGATCAGATTCCGTCCGCCGTCCGATGATAAGTGTTGAGCTTTTGTTGTACGCAAACAGATCGGAAAAGTGTCGTTACGTCACCTAATTGTGTAAAATATTTAGCATTTTATAGTCTGATGTTAAACTTTTTTAGCCGAAATGTCATTGGTTTCAAGATTAAGTCGTATATTTGTGGCGAAAATTCTAACTAACGTGAGTTCGACGAAATATAAGTGTCTAAAAATTTGGTGATTAGCGAAAATTATTGTAACTTTAATGTGCTAAAAATCAAAAGTTTACAAACAATAATCGCTATAATCACCGAAGACAAAGTAACTGAAATTTTCTGTATTGCGGATGACTTCTGGCGCACGTCTTCAGATTAATGATTTTACTCATTTGCGTATTGTTTTTATTATAATAGTATAATCGATGTTAAAAAAAGCGTCGGTAGACGACATTCTTTGCTTATTGTCTATTTAACGAACAGATTGCGTTTAGGCATCTTGCTGCCGAAGCGCTGTCGCAACTTGTCGAACAGCGCCATTGTGTCCTTCGAGAACTCGTGACCCTTCCACGTGCTTGTGTTCGTTATGAACACCCAACATTCGCCGTCGGGATAGCGCAGAACGATGGCAGATGTGCCCACGAGCGAGCCGGTGCGTATCCACGGACGGTTGCGCGGCGTGAAGTTCCAGCCAAACGAAAACTGATGGTCGGGCATCTCCTGCGTCATTAGTCGCACGGCTTCGGGCGAGAGTATGTCGGGCAGAGTAGGATCGCCGTCGATAGCCGCCACGAGTCGGCACAGTTCAGCCGCCGATGCTGTCCACGCACCTGCACCGAGTGCAGTCTTTATGTCGTTCTCGCCGTAGCAGCGCTCCACAAGCCTGCCGGAGTTGTTGAACTCCTGCGCTGGTAGCGACGAGGAGTGCATGTAGTATATCGTCTCGTTCTCGCGGCGGTCCTTAAGATAGTTGCCCGCGATATGGAAGTCGTAGCAGCCCGCCGGTTCGAGCACATAGCGCTGCATGAACTTCTCGTACGGCATGCCCGTGCGCTTCTCGATGATGAGCGACAGCAGCGTGTAGCCTATGTTGCAGTAGCGTTGCATTGAGCCGGGCGTATATCCGAGGTGACGGCGCAGTACGATGCGCAGCAGATTGCGGTGGTCGGGTGGAGTGGTGAGGTGGTTCTGCTGCATAATGTAGCGCGTAGAGAATATCGGGTCGCCGGCATAGTTGGTGAAACCAGCCTTATGGCGCAGCAGCTGCTCAACGGTTATGTCGAAGTAGCGTTTGTCGCGTATGGAGTTGACGTAGAACGTGTCGTTCAGAATGCCCTGCGGTCCGAACACCTTGTCCGTCAGGCGCACCTTGCCCATGTCGCGCAGCTTCATGATGCCCACAGCCGTGACGAGCTTCGACACCGATGCCATGCGCATGATGTACGACGGCTCCATAGGATACTGCTTGTCGACGTTGGCGAAACCGAATCCGCGTGCGTAGAGCAGCGAGTCGTTGCGCGATATGGCGAGCTGAGCGCCGTTTATCTCCCAGCGCTTGAGGTAGCGGCGCATGATAGAGTCCATGGCGTGCAGCTCGGGCTGGTCGGAGATCGCGTTGCAGAGCGTATCGTTGAGGCGTACGATGTGTGTTGAGTCGTTGATGTGTTGGGATGTCGTGGTGTCACGACCCGAGCACGACGAGCAAGTGCAGCGGCAGATGCCCAGCGTAATGAGTACGACAAAGGTGAGGCACCCCATGCAGGAGATCCTCACCTTAGTGCGATATTGTTTCTTTATTCTGTATCCGAACATTTTTATGATAATCCTTCAATTTCGCCGTTCACGATGTCGATGTTCATCGCTGCCGGCACCTTTGGCAGACCTGGCATACGCATGATGTTGCCTGCCACAACAACAATCATTTCAGCGCCCGCGTTGATTACTATGTCGCGCACGTTCACGTCGAAGCCCGATGCAACGCAATACTGCTTGGCGTCGGTAGAGAACGAGAACTGTGTCTTTGCGATGCAGACGGGGAAGTGCTCGTAGCCCAGCTCCTTAATCATCTGCAGCTTCTTCTTTGCCGGCGCAGCGAACGAGACGCTTGCCGCTCCGTATATGTTCTTAGCCACCTTCTCTACCTTCTCCTCGATAGAGTCCTCGTCGTCGTAAACGAGCTTCAACGGCTCAGACGGGTGCTTCTCTATAGTCTCCACTACGAGGTTGGCGAGGTCGACAGCGCCCTTGCTGCCTTCGGCGTAAGCGTCGTTTTCGGCGAAGCCCACGCCAATCTCTGCGCAGTAGTTCTTCACGATGTCGATCTCCTCAACCACGTCGCCTGCATAACGGTTGAATACCACAGCCACGGTCTGACCGAACGACTGGATGTTCTTGATATGCTTGTCGAGGTTGGCGAGACCCTTGCGGAGACCCTCGCTGTTTGGCTTTTTGATGTCCTCTACAGCCACGCCGCCGTGCATCTTGAGGCCCTGCGCAGTAGCCACGATGAGCGTGAGCTTAGGCTGCAGACCGCTCTTGCGGCACTTGATGTCGTAGAACTTCTCTGCTCCGAGGTCGGCACCGAAGCCAGCCTCCGTGATGACGTAGTCGCCGAAGGTCATAGCCATCTTCGTAGCGAGGATAGAGTTGCAGCCGTGAGCGATATTGGCGAACGGACCGCCGTGTACGAACGCTGCGGTGTTCTCGGTAGTCTGCACGAGGTTTGGTGCAAGTGCGTCGCGCAGCAGAACGGTGATGGCGCCAGCCACGCCGAGGTCCTTCACGGTGAACGGCTTGCCCTCCACGGTGTAGCCCAGGAGTATGTTCTCAATGCGGCGGCGCAGGTCGTCCTCGTCCTTAGCGAGACAGAGTATAGCCATAATCTCCGACGCAGGAGTGATATCGAAACCCGATTCGCGCACAATGCCGTTCGCCTTGCCGCCCATGCCGGTCACGATGTCACGCAGTCCGCGGTCGTTCACGTCGAGCACGCGGTTCCAGAGCACTTCGCGCAGAGCGAATCCGTTATCGCGGTTCTGGTACATATAGTTGTCGAGCAGCGCCGTGATAGTGTTGTGCGCCGAGGTGATGGCATGGAAGTCGCCGGTGAAGTGTAGGTTTATCTTGTCCATCGGCAGCACCTGTGTGTGTCCGCCGCCGCATGCTCCGCCCTTGAGTCCGAACACCGGACCGAGCGACGGTTCGCGCAGTGCGCATATAGCCTTCTTTCCGATGCGTGTGAGTCCGAGCGCAAGACCGATAGTAACGGTAGTCTTGCCGATGCCAGCCTTGGTCGGTGTGATGGCTGTAACGAGTATAAGGTTGCTTTTCTTCACGCGCTCCTCGTCGATGAGGCGTGTCGGAACCTTAGCCATGTAGTGGCCGTAGTGTTCGAGTTCTTTTGTCGGGATGCCATACTTCGAAGCAACTGCTTCAATCTCCTCGAGCTTGGTGCTGCGAGCAATTTCGATGTCTGTCATTGTGTGTGTGATGTTTGTAGAGTTATCCTCTTGTTGTTATAGAGTTTTGAACCCTTGTGGTTACAAAGTATGGAGTGCGAGTGCAAAGGTACAATTAAATAATCAATAATGTGAATATTGGGCTGCGTTTTTGCCACAATATTTAAATTGTACTATGCTAAAATGATATTTGCAGGAACACCAAGTTCGTGATATATGTTTCTTGCTACATCGTAGTTGATGGCTCTACGTCCATGCAGAATGTCGCTCAATGCTGTTGTCGACACGCCTATAGCTTTCGCAGCATCCTTCTGTTTGAATCCCTTTTTGCGAAACGCAACTTTAATGGCTGCAATCAAAGAGGGCTTTACGCGCCATGGGTGTGGTTCAACTTCACATTCCCAGTCGTAAGCGGCTTCGCTGAGTATTTTCAATTCTTCTTTTTCTACTTCGCTAAGGAAGTCCATACCGCCTAACTGAGTGCCTTTTTCGAGAAGCTTCTCCATACGTTCATTAATCTCGTTATATGTGTTTTCTTGATCTCGTCGATGATGAACGGATAGTGGTTCTGCCTGGTGAACGCCGTAGCCGCTCCAACCGCTCTGGTGGAAGTAGCTGCTCGGTATTGTGCCGGTCTCTTTGGTTATAATAAGATTAGATAATGCGTACAAAATTAGTTATTTATTTCCGTATTTACCTTACTTTTACTAATTTTGTGTGCGAAAAACATTCATTCACATTGTTTTCGAAACCGACGTAACAAATTAAATAACAACTATATGAAGAAAATCTTTACACTTTTAGCTGTGGCTTTCGCCACAATCGGTGCTTCTGCACAGACCCTGCCTGGCTTGGCTGACATCATTAAGACACAGCCCGAAGGCACATTTCACAAAGACCTAAACCACTACTTCGAGGGTGCATACGTAAACAAATCTGACGGCTTTATCTACGATCACCTCGGCGACGGCCACGTGTAGGACATCGTTGAGGCTGCCGACGGTAGCTTGTACATAAAGAATCCGTTCGGCTTCTTCCCGTACGGCGACATTTGGGTGAAGGCAGTTAAGGGCGAGGGCAACACCTACGAGGTGCGCATGCCGCGGCTGTATACGACAACGAAGGTGACAAGCAGGATCCAATTCTCTACGCTTGGCGCTACGTCAAGAACAGCGAGGGCAGCGAAGACTACGCCGCTGTTGACGCCGCTTCGCAGGTCGTTAAGTTCGAGCTGCGCAACGACTCGCTCGTAAAGGTTGGCGCTAAGGATGCGTTCATCGGTCTCGGTTCGGCCGACGGCTACTTCTATGGCTACGGCGACACGGTGTCTATATATAATAAGGTGAAGGACGCAGCACCGGTTCCGGCTGATGCAAGCAAGGCTGTGAAGTACAAGGTTTCGTACTCAACGGCAACAAACTGCAGCTCACAAAGTGGCAGTATATGGGCATCGACCGCGATAACGCTACATACGGCACCGGTCACATGTATCTCTATCCGTTCGGTTGGGGCAAGTTCACAGATGCTGAAGGCGAGAAGTACGGACTCTACGAGATTGAGAACCCTGCGTTCGACTACAAAGACATTCAATACAGCAGTCCATGACCCTTAAAGAATTTATTGACGAATGGAACAATGACGAACCGACGGTGCTTGTACACACCAGCGGTTCTACCGGAAAACCGAAGCCGCTACGCGTAGAGAAGCTACGTATGGCGGCTTCGGCGCATATCACGTGTGCCTTTCTCGGACTGCAACGCGGCGACACCGCTCTGCTTTGCATGCCGCTCGACTATATTGCGGGCAAGATGGTGGTGGTGCGTTCGCTTGTATGCGGTTTGCGACTCTTGACGGTAGAGCCGTGCGGACATCCGCTGCGCGGACTAAGCGAAGCGCCGGTGTTCGCAGCAATGGTTCCGCTGCAGGTGTACAACAGCTTGCAGGTGGAGGAGGAGCGCGCACTGCTCATGCAGATAAAGCATCTCATCATTGGCGGTGGAGCCGTCAGCTGCGAGATGGCAGCCGAACTGAAGCACTTCCCCAACGCCGTCTGGAGTACGTATGGCATGACCGAGACGCTCTCGCACATCGCTCTGCGCAGACTCAGCGGTGAAGAGGCAAGCGACTGGTACGAACCTTTTGAAGGCGTCGACGTTAGTCTCAATGCCGATGGCTGTCTTGTGATAGACGCTCCGGCTGTATGCGCCACTACGCTCACCACCAACGACATCGCGGAAATAGCTCCCGACGGCAGACACTTCCGCATACGCGGCAGACGCGACAATGTGGTGTGCAGCGGTGGCATAAAACTGCAGATTGAGGAGATAGAAGCCCATCTGCAGCCGTTTGTCAGCGTGCCGTTCATGATAACGAAGCGCACAGATGTGCGTCTCGGCGAGACGGTGGTGCTGCTTGCTGCGGATGCGGACATCGAACAGCTCAAGACAGCGTGCCACGAACACCTCACGAAATACGAAACACCGCGAGCGTTCGTCGCCGTGAAACGTCTGCCATACACCGAAACGGGTAAGCCGGCGCGAGCGGAGGCCCAGAGAATGGCGCAGCAAGGGTAGAACTGTTGGTTGCAGCTTCAGGCTTTTCGGAGCATCAACCAGCCGCTTTCCACTCGTAATCACAACGTTTTTCAAATCAATACCCCGTTACTTTTCAACTCTTAAACTTAAAGAAATATGAATACACCGACAAACATCACTCCCAAACACCGCCTCTTGTTCATCTGTCTCGGCAATATATGCCGCTCGCCGGCTGCCGAAGGCGTGATGAAGGCGAAGGTGCACGCCGCAAAGCTCGACGACAAGTTCTTCATCGACTCGGCAGGTATCGGCGACTGGCATGTAGGACAATTGCCCGACAGCCGTATGCGCGAGCGTGGTGCACGCCGTGGATACCGCCTGGACAGTCGCGCACGCCAGATACGCCAGTCAGATTTCGAAGACTTCGACTTGCTGCTCGTGATGGATCGCGAGAACTACCGCATCATCACCTCGAAAGCTCCCGACGAGGAGTCGCGCAAGAAGGTGCGCATGCTCACCGACTATCTGCAGGAGCACAAGAACACCGACATCGTGCCCGATCCTTACTACGGCGACCTCAGCGACTTCGACTATGCGCTCGACCTGATTGAGGATGCGTGCGACGGACTGCTCGAACAACTACTTCACTAAGACACATAAAAGCATATACGCTTAAACTACCAACTATTGATACATACTACGAATTATTTTAATATTTAATTTATTTACATAACTACTCAAAAAACAACAAAATTAATTTTATGAAGAAACAACAACTACTACTCATTCCTGCACTCATACTCGGATGTGAAATGACTGCAGTTGCAGCTCCGCTCAGCATGAAACCTTTAATGGCAATGGCTGCTGAAGCAGCAGAAGAGGCTGGCGACTTGACTATCTCTATGGACAACGGAACGTTTACGGCGTTCAACGCAAACGGTAAGTATGCTTCGCATTGGCGTTCGACACAAAACACGCCGATGATTGATATCGATTGCGGAAAGAATAACATGGATGTCAACACAAGCAACACTAATCGTTATCTACAGGCCTGGGTGGGTCTGGATGGCTCATGCGATTACAATATCTCTGTAAGCGATGGTTGGAAGATAACGGGATTTTCAATAGATGTTACACTTGTTAACGCAACCCAGCCCGTTACGCTGAAAACGCAATCAGGTGAGAGTTACGTAATCGGCACTACTCCTACACAAATCAAAGTGGAAGGCGTAGATGCACAGAACGCTTTGTTCACCCTTGTTGGCGAGAACCACTCGGTCTACTTGCAGAACTTTGTTGTGAAGTACGCTGTTGACAAGTCGGAGCGTTTCGATATGCGCACCGCAACCTTGTTCAACAACCGTAACAGCACCGCACCTTATCGTATTCCTGCAATCGGTATGGCTCAGAATGGCACACTCGTTGCCGTTGCCGATTACCGTACAAGCAGAAACGATATTGGTACAGGACGTGTAGACCTTCATCTGCGACTCTCTGATAACAACGGACAGACTTGGGGAGAAGAACTTAAACCAGAGGTGTTTGAAGGTAACGGCATTCTGACATATCCAAATAATAAGGCTGCTTACGGTGATCCTTGCATTGTAGGCGACCGCGAGAGTCCGCGAATGTTGATGATGTCGTGCGCAGGTTTCCCAATGTTCACCGACCCAACAGACAAGCATCAAGGCATTGCTCGCTGGTATTCAACGGATAATGGTAAGAACTGGACTGGTCCTGATTATATAGACGAGCAGTTCGTCTACAAACCTATGGACGAGGCTGGACACCATATTCATGGCTTCTTCTTCGCTTCGGGTAGAATTTATCAGAGTAAATATATAAAGATGAATAACTACTACCGCCTCTATTGTGCAGGACTATCACAGCAGAATAATTCTACCTATGAGAACTGGGTGCTCTATTCTGACGACTTCGGCGAAACATGGAGTTTCCTCGGTGGTATGACTAACAGTCCAGTGCCTGGTGGTAACGAGGCTAAGGTGGAGGAGCTGCCTGGTGGCAACGTGCTTATCTCAAGCCGCACAGAGCAGGGACGCTTCTTCAATATCTTCACCTTCACTGGCAACGACGGCGTGACAGGCTCGTGGGCAACAAAGGCTTTGTCGAACAAGGCTGTCGACGGACTCACCGCCAATAACGGTTGTAATGGCGAGATTATGATTTTGCCGGCTATACGCAAAGAGGATAATCAACAGACATTCATCGCTTTGCAGTCGCTCCCAGTGCAGGATCGTACAAAGGTTACAATCTTCTATAAAGACCTTGGCGACCCTGCTACATACGCATCGCCTACAGCTTTCGCACGCGATTGGGACGGACGTTATCAGGTGAGCAATATGACTTCGGCTTACAGCACAATGTGTATGCAGAAAGATAATACAATCGCTTTCCTTTATGAGGAGGATGGCTATAACAACGGTTACAACATCGTTTACAAGCGTTTGAATCTTGAGACAATCACTTCAGACAAGTATGCGTTTAATGCAGAATACAAGTATGAGCAGATTGAAATCGATACAGAGCAGTCAGAACGTAATCAGCAGATGGCCGAACTCATTGCAGAGATAGACGCTGCTGTGAAGGCTAATAGCTCTTATACCATTGGCGAGAAACTCGTAACATCGGCATCGCAACTTGAGTGTCCGTGGGGTTGTAAGGAACAGAAGCCAGCTACAGCTACTGGTGGCGATTGGCAGTACGACTGCTATGACATTGATAACCTCGTCGACAACAATGCTTACACCTACTATCATACAGTGTGGCAGAATGGTGACGTAGCTCCTGGTACACACTATCTCGACGTTACTGCTAATGACAAGTTTGAAGGCATTGTAAAGGTGTACGTAACACGTCGTTATGATGCAGACAACGACCACGTCAAGGCGTTCGCAATCGCTGGCACAAACGATGGTTCTGAGTTTGAGAAAGTGGCAGACGTAGAGCTGCCTAACGCAGTAAAGGCAGGAAAAGCAGAGGCTGAATTCACAATCGCTGAAGGCAAGAGCTACAGCAAACTTCGTTTTACAGTTACTTCAACCACATTGGAGCGTGGTTACTGGCATATGGCTGAATTCCAGTTGCGTCCGATGACACTGAATGCTGACTGCAAGAACGCTACATATCCCGAGGCTTTCGCAGCTATAACGAAGGCTCTGGAGGAAGCAAATAAGGCTGTTGGCTCTGTTTCTGTTGAAGACATTGCTGCACTTCAGAATGCTTATGATGAGTACAAAAAGGCGATAAATCCAGAAACTGGCATTGATGCAATCGGAGTTGAGACACTTCGCAACAATGCTGTTTACGACTTGCAGGGACATCGCGTGCAGAACGTAGGCAAGGGCGTGTACATCGTTGACGGAAAGAAAATAGTAAGATAAACGATAAACTTAATTTTGATAATATTGGCGTTTCGTGTGTCAGCTACATGCGAAACGCCAATTATATTTATTATAAATTCATAAAAAGGCGCACCCTTTCAGAAATATTTAGTAAATTTGCACGTGTAATTTGCATCGTTGTGTGCAGTCGGCTCAGTATGATAGCTCTACGCACAGCTTGGAACGCATTTGAAAAATAAAAAAACAGAAGATATAAATATGAACGTTTTAGAACTAAGTGAACAAGAGATTGTAAGAAGACAGAGTCTTCAGGAACTGCGCGATATGGGCATTGAACCGTATCCTGCAGCCGAATTTCCAACCAACGCCTTCTCGGAGGATATTAAGAACGACTTCAAGGACGAGGACGAAAAGCGCGAGGTGGTAATCGCCGGACGTATGATGAGCCGCCGCGTAATGGGTAAGGCAAGCTTCGTTGAGCTTCAGGACTCGAAGGGTCGTATCCAGGTGTACATCACACGCGACGATATCTGCCCTGAGGAGGACAAAACTCTCTACAACACTGTGTTCAAGCGTTTGCTCGACATCGGCGACTTCATCGGTGTGAAGGGTTTCGTGTTCCGCACACAGACCGGCGAGATTTCAGTACACGCACAGTCGCTCACTCTGCTCTCCAAGAGCCTCAAGCCGCTGCCTATCGTGAAGTACAAGGACGGCGTGGCTTACGACAAGTTCGAAGATCCTGAGTTGCGTTTCCGTCAGCGCTACGTAGACCTCATCGTTAACGACGGCGTGAAGGACACATTCCTTCAGCGTGCAACCGTAGTGCGCACTATCCGCCGCGTGCTCGACGAGGCTGGCTACACAGAGGTTGAGACCCCGACACTGCAGGCTATCGCCGGCGGCGCTTCGGCTCGTCCGTTCATCACCCACTTCAATGCGCTCAACATCGATATGTACATGCGCATCGCTACCGAGCTCTACCTCAAGCGCCTTATCGTGGGCGGTTTTGAGGGCGTTTACGAGATTGGCAAGAACTTCCGCAACGAGGGTATGGACCGCAACCACAACCCTGAGTTCACATGTATGGAGCTCTACGTGCAGTATAAGGACTACAACTGGATGATGTCGTTCACAGAGAAGCTGCTCGAGACTGTCTGCATCGCCGTAAACGGCTCTACAGAGCGCAAGGTAGGCGACAACGTCATCTCGTTCAAGGCGCCTTACCGCCGTCTGCCTATCCTCGACGCAATCAAGGAGAAGACAGGCTTCGACTGCAACGGCAAGAGCGAGGAGGAAATCCGCGCATTCTGCCTCGAAAAGGGACTTGAGGTTGACGAGACATTCGGCAAGGGCAAGCTCATCGACGAACTCTTCGGCGAGTTCTGCGAGGGTACATTCATCCAGCCTACATTCATCACCGACTATCCCGTCGAGATGTCGCCGCTTACAAAGATGCACCGCTCAAAGCCGGGACTCACAGAGCGTTTCGAGCTTATGGTCAACGGCAAGGAGCTTGCCAACGCCTACTCAGAGCTTAACGACCCGCTCGACCAGGAGGAGCGTTTCAAGGAGCAGATGCGTCTTGCTGACAAGGGCGACGACGAGGCAATGATCATCGACCAGGACTTCCTGCGTGCCCTCCAGTACGGTATGCCTCCTACATCGGGTATCGGCATCGGCATCGACCGCCTCGTTATGCTTATGACCGGTCAGACCACTATTCAGGAGGTGCTGTTCTTCCCGCAGATGAAGCCGGAGAAGAAGATTCCGCAGAGCTCTATCAAAGAGTGGGGCGAGATTGGCGTGTCTGAGGAGTGGGCTTACGTGCTCCGCAAGGCAGGCTTCAACCTCATCTCTGACATCCGCGACGAGAAGGCTCAGGGTTTGCAGCAGAAGATTGGCGAAATCAACAAGAAGTACAAACTCGGCTACGAGAAGCCGTCTGTTAACGATATCCAGGCTTGGATTGACGCCGCAGCAAACGTTGCGGTAGAAACAGCAGAAGAAGCTGAGTAATTACTATATAAATGGTAGGAAGCGCTGGCTTCCTACTGTTTAATTTCTTAACGATAACGGTAATAGGATAAATGTTTAATTGCGGAAAAATAGCAATTATTGGCGGAGGCAGTTGGGCAACTGCAATTGCCAAGATTGTGATAGGTCATACCCATCACATAGGATGGTATATGCGACGCGACGACAGCATAGAGGAGTTCAAACGCATAGGCCATAATCCTAATTATCTTACAAGTGTACACTTCAATACCGACGAGATATTCTTCTCGAGCGACATCAACCGCATCGTGGAGGCTTACGACACACTTGTGTTCGTGGTGCCGTCGCCTTATCTGAAGAACCATCTCAAGAAGTTGAAGACTCGCCTGCGCGAGAAATTCATCGTGACAGCGATTAAAGGTCTCGTTTCAGACGACAACATCGCCTGCTCCGAATACTTCCACGAGGTGTACGACGTGCCTGATGGGAATCTTGCGTGCATCGGCGGACCGTCTCACGCTGAGGAGGTGGCGCTCGAACGCCTTTCCTATCTCACCATCGGCTGTTCAGACCAGGAGAAGGCGCAGGCTTTCGCAGATGTGCTCGACTCGGAGTTTATCAAGACAAAGACCTCGTCGGACGTTATCGGCATCGAATATTCGTCGGTGCTGAAGAACGTGTACGCTATCGCGTCAGGCATCTGCAGCGGTTTGAAGTATGGCGACAACTTCCAGGCTGTGCTCATATCGAACGCTGTTCAGGAGATGTCGCGTTTCCTCACCGCTATCAATCCAATCGAGCGCAGCGTCTACGACTCGGTATACCTCGGCGACCTGCTCGTTACGGGCTACTCCAAGTTCTCGCGCAACCGCACTTTCGGCACTATGATCGGCAAGGGTTATAGCGTGAAGAGTGCACAGATAGAGATGGAGATGATTGCCGAAGGATTCTTTGGCACAAAGTGTATGAAGGAGAAAAACCGACACATGCACGTGAACATGCCAATTCTTGACGCCGTATATAACATATTGTACGAGCGCATCAGTCCGCAGATAGAGATTAAGCTGCTGACAGACTCATTCCGATAAAACCAAATTTTCACAAATACACATAAAACAATGAAAAGCATCAGCTTAGACATTACAAAAGCTACACAGTTCCTTTCAAAAGGCGCTGTTGAGGCTTATGAATCAAAAGTGGCAGCCGCTCACGAGGCTCTTGAGAACGGCACTTGTCCTGGTAACGACTTCCTCGGATGGCTTCACCTGCCGTCTTCAATCACACCGGAGTTCATCGCAGAGCTTCAGAGCGTAGCCAACACACTGCGCGAGAAGTGCGAGGTGGTAGTGGTTGCGGGTATCGGTGGCAGCTACCTCGGTGCACGTGCCGTGATTGAGGCGCTTGGCAACTCGTTTGCTTGGCTCGTACAGGACAAGAAGAACCCCACTGTAGTTTTCGCTGGCAATAATATCGGCGAGGATTATCTCGCTGAACTCACCGACTATCTAAAGGATAAGAAGTTCGGTGTAATCAATATCTCTAAGTCGGGCACAACTACCGAGACTGCTCTCGCTTTCCGTCTGCTCAAGAAGCAGTGCGAGGAACAGCGTGGCAAGGAAGAGGCTAAGGACGTTATCGTGGCTATTACCGACGCTCACAAGGGTGCTGCGCGTGCAGCCGCTACAAAGGAAGGCTACAAGACATTCGTAATTCCTGACAATGTAGGCGGTCGCTTCTCTGTTCTTACACCGGTCGGCTTGCTGCCTATCGCTGTTGCAGGCTTCGACATCAAGGCTCTTGTTGGCGGTGCTGCCGACATGGAGAAGGCTACTGGCAAGGACGTACCGTTCGCTGAGAATCCTGCTGCTATCTACGCCGCTGTGCGTAACGCTCTCTATGCAGAGGCTGGCAAGAAGATTGAAATCCTCGTAAACTTTCAGCCGAAACTTCACTACATGAGCGAGTGGTGGAAGCAGCTCTACGGCGAATCGGAGGGTAAGGACGGTAAGGGTATCTTCCCTGCAGCTTGCGACTTCACTACCGACCTCCACTCTATGGGTCAGTGGATTCAGGAGGGCGAGCGCTCTATCTTCGAGACTGTCATCAGCATTGAGACACCTGAGAAGACTCTGCTCTTCCCGCACGACGAGGAGAACCTCGACGGTCTTAACTTCCTCGCTGGCAAGCGCGTTGACGAGGTGAACAAGATGGCTGAGCTCGGCACTCGCTTGGCTCACGTAGACGGCGGTGTGCCTAACATCCGCGTGTCTGTTCCGCAGCTCAACGAGTACTATCTCGGTCAGATCATCTACTTCTTCGAGATTGCTTGCGGCATCAGCGGCAACCTCCTCGCCGTTAACCCGTTCAACCAGCCGGGTGTTGAGGCTTACAAGAAGAACATGTTCGCTCTGCTCAACAAGCCTGGCTATGAGGCTGAGAGCGAGGCTATCCAGAAGCGTCTTGCTGAGGAGAAGTAATGTCTATTCTTGAATAGAAATTATATCTTAATAATACAATGTGAAAAACGGACTGCAGCGAAATATATTTCGGCAGTCCGTTTTTCTATTGGTTTGAGGGTATAGCGAGTTAGAATAACAAACAATTAGCTTTTCGTCGCTGACCCTTTCTTAACTCAATATGCAAAACAATGATTAAAGAAGCAATCAAGCAATACCTGTCGTCTCACGGTTTCGATCATTTCGACCCGAAGTGCGTGCTCTTCGACATGGACGGCGTGCTCTACGACTCTATGCGCAATCATGCTGCGGCTTGGCAGGAAGCGATGGCGCAGTTCGACATCCACTTCACTGCTGCCGACTCTTATGCCACAGAGGGTGCGCGCGGCGTAGACACCATACGCCACTTTGTGCGCCAGCAGCAGGGTAGGGAGATTGACGAGGCAGAGGCGCAACGTATGTACGACGTGAAGGCCGACCTCTTCCATCGTATGCCGACTGCCGAGATATTCCCCGGTGTGCTCGATATCATGCAGAAGATTCAGTCGACGGGCCTTACAATCGGCGTTGTAACGGGTAGTGGTCAGCGTCCGCTCATCAAGCGTTTACTGTCTGATTTCCAGGGCTTTCTCACCGAAGATCATATCGTGAGTGCTTACGATGTGCAGCGTGGCAAACCCAATCCAGATCCATATCTCATGGGACTGCGCAAGACTGGCAATTACGAGCCCTGGCAGGGCATCGTCGTTGAGAATGCTCCGCTCGGCGTCCGTGCCGGTTCAGCCGCCAACATCTTCACTGTGGGCATCAATAGCGGTCCGCTGCCCGATTCGGCTCTCTCTGACAATGGTGCGAACATTGTTCTTCAGCGCATGACCGAACTATGCGACTTGTGGGGCGAAATTCTCGCTGCCCGCAATTGATATAAAGTCAGCTGCATTAGCTTTCCGCTATGTGCAGCTGACTTTTTTTATAAAAATGATAAGTCGCCTTAATTTTTCGCCTCTATAATTCTTATAATATATGACTTTCGACTTTTTCTTCGTGAGATCAACGTAAGTGACAATGCGGGCCTTGTGTCTGATATTCTCCCCGTCCTTTATATGCTTTTTGAACTCTACGACTTGAACTCTGTATTCCATGAGACCGCACGGTGACATATACATCATGTCAGAAAGAACCTCATATACAAGGTTTTTCTGATGTCAGACGGTACGCCCTCGTTTGCGTGGATGTTGGTGTGCACTTTTATTAGCTGCCCATACATCGGCTGTCCGATAAAATGTGTACTTTTGTTCATAGTTACTTGAATTAATATTTCCAAAAAACAAAGGTAACCAAAAGGGCTGATACTTCGTGAGAAGTGTCAGCCCTAATTTATTTTGTATGAAAAGTTTTAGCGGACAGCAATAATTTTTTTCGTGATACAAAATAATACAATGCCTGCCCATTCGCTTGCCTTTACCCATTACAAGTCGGAGATAGGTTCGAAGGAATATGGTATGGACCACCTCGACCTCTTCAATCCAGAAGCCTACAGATTTGTTGACGGCTTGTTTAAGGAGTATCTTGAAGGCAAGAGTCCTGTGTTGTGTGGAATTCTGCATTGAGGGCGCTGACCCTGCGGCATGGCATCCAATGCTGTATAACCCTACGGATAGAATGCACTATCAGCGTACGTTGGTGTTCCCGCTGCAAAAAGCCGGCAATTTCAATAGCAAGGTTACGGGCGTCAAGGTTGTGCAGGACATGTAATATTGCTGGTCTGTGTGATGGGTTTGAAAGTTTGAATGCAAGCAAAATGCGACTAAAATAAAAAATAAGATGTTAAAATATTTGTTCGTAAAAAAAAATGTTGCTAACTTTGGCACAAATAATAATAACAATCTGATTTTTTTTGAGTTATGAAGAAATTCTTACTTTCAATTGCAGCCTTGGCTATGTCGTTGACAGTCAGCGCACAAGTAGACGTACAGCACCAAAAAGCAGGTGTGGTGAAGCAATGTCCGTACTTCGCACAGCAAAGCGTGGTTGTGCAAAAAGTGGCAAAGAAGATTGCAGCCAATCAGCGTTGGTTGGGCTACTACAATTCGGACGCTCTGGCAGAAGAACACTATGGTATGGGTATTCCTGGTTATCCTGGTGATAATAAGGTAGCAATCTGCTTGTCTGAGGATATTCTGAAGCCATACGTAGGCAAGAACATTGTTGGTATGCGCTTCGGACTTACTGAGGAGATAGGCAATAGTTCGGTTAGTCTTTTTAAGCAAAGTGGATCTGCTCCGGGCGCAGTCTGTAGAAATGTGGACGTTCAGAATGGTGCGGTAGGTTGGAACGAAGTGAAGTTCGACGAGCCCTACACCATTCAGGCAGGCGAGACTTTGTATGCAGGCTATAGCTACACCCAGCTTAGCAATGAGAATGATTACAAATCGTATCCGTTATCGGCTGTAGAAGAAGGTCTTGAAAACCAGATTCTTTGGGTAAATTGCAAGATTAACAATAATGCCGGTTGGTACGAGTTTGATACGCGTGGTCTCAATATAAGTATCCAGGTGCTCGTAGAAGGTGATTTCGCAGAATACGCCGTGTTGCCAGAAGATTTCGGAACACTTAAGGGTGCTAAGAACAAGAATCTTGCAGTTGCTGTGAAGTTCATGAACAACTCTAAAGAGGCTGTGAGCAGTCTTGGATATGTTGTAAGTGTTGACGGTGTTGCAGGCAGCGAGCAGAGTGTAGATGTAAGTCCGGCAGTAGGTGTAGGCGCTTACGGAACATTCAAGGCGAACGTACCATGTGGCAACACTGAAGGTCTGAAGGAAGTAAAGATAGAGGTGACAAAGGTGAACGGTCATAAGAACGGGGCTTCAAGCACCGTTGCTAATGGCAAGATTAGCATTGGTGACAAAATGTATGAGCGCAATGTATGCATCGAGGAGTTCACAACAGAGAATTGTCGTAACTGTCCACGAGTGGCAGGATTCCTGCACACATATCTTGAGGAGGCAGATCCTACTCGCGTGTTTGCTGTGTGCCACCATTCCGCTTTCGGCACCGACTGGCTCACGCAGCCTTGCGACGAGGCTCTTACCTATCTCTTCAACGACGGCGGCTCGACATATTGTCCTGCAATGATGTTCAACCGCGAGCCGGCATTCGACTCGCAGTATGCTGCGGGCCAGAAAGACAACGTGACGATACCGGGCAGCGCAGCCCAGATAAAAACGATTACCAACAAATACCTCGACGAGACGATGGCAGACGCCAAACTCGACATGACGCTTACGTATGACGAAGGCGAAAGTAAAGTGATAATTGTCGTTACAGGCGAGTCGAACAAGAGCTACAACACCGAAAAAGCTCTGCTCACTGTGTATTTGACAGAAGATAACGTGAAGGCAAAAAGACAATCAGGTGCTTCTAATTTCTACCACCAGCATGTGATTCGTGATTACAACAGCAATTGGGGTGACCCCTTGACATGGAACGACAACAAGTTCAGCGCTACATACGAGTTTGACGTAAACAAAGCGTGGAAGAAGGACGACCTTAAGGTTGTGGCTTTCCTCAACAAGCACAACACGAAGAATCGTCTTGACAACCGCATCGAGAACGTAACGGGCAAGGATCTTATCGAGAAACCGACCGCTATTGAGAGCGTAGGCTCAGCAGACAATGCTGTTGAGGTGGCACGCTACAATGCAGCCGGACAGCGTATCAACGGCAAGCAGAAGGGCCTGAACATTGTGAAGCTCAGCAACGGCACTACATTGAAGGTTGTAGTGAAGTAAACGTTTCGGTTAATAATGAGGTAAACGTTTCTGTTAATAATGCAGTAAACGCTTAATAATGCAGTAAGCGCTTTAGGAATTTATAAAAAAAAGGAGGTTTGTGGCCTCCTTTTTTTGTGTCATATTGCGTACGATGCCCTCTCTCGTAGCGGGTGTCTCCGGCCTCCGCAGCACCAATTCGTGAGCCATTGTCGCCGTATAGCGTCCGCAATCTGATCGGGCGGCGTTCGGAATCTGATCGGGCGGCGGACGGAATCCAATCGGGCGGCGTTCGCCGTCCGATGACTAAACGATAGGAAAAGGAGCGTGAAAGTGTCGCTTCCAACCTACGCTCTGTGTTGTTTTTTACAAGTCTTTCAGCAGCACTTCGCGCTGGCTGTTCAGATACGCGTTGCGCTCGGCAATGATGTTCTTCCATGCCTCCGACGAGAGTCGCTTCACGTCTATCGTGAGCGACCATTTGCCGTGTGCCTCCAAGCGGTCGATCAGTGTGCCCACGCTCAGGCGCGACAGACATTCGGCAGGCTGATAGAGCGACTCGCCGTCCTTGTCGCCGCCCGGTATCTCGGTGAGCACGCCTATCTGCACAAGCTCGTAGAGTAGGTCGTTCACTATGCGGATAGGTATGCCCGTGTCGAGCTTCAGCTTCAGCGCCGAGTAGGGCTTGCCGCCCTCGCTGAAGCGGTGGCAGATGCGGCTCGATATGACAAGGCAAAGTAGCGTCTTGTAGCGGTGGCTGAGGTCCTCGGTCTTAGCCTTGAAGGCGTAGTCGTCCATGTTCTGGCTGGCGTAGCACAGCTCCGCACCGAACAGGCATATCAGCCACGATATCTGCACCCAGAGCATGAACAGCGGCAGAGCGGCAAACGAACCGTAGATGGCGTTGTAGCTGCTCACCCAAATCTGCGAGTTGATGTAGAAGAGCTGCAGACCCTGCATGGCTACACCGGCGAGTATGCCGGGCACAATGGCGCAACCTACCTTCACCTTTGTGTTGGGCATGAAGAGGTAGAGCGCAATGAACACGCCCGACATGATGGCGTAGGGCATGAGCTGCAGGAAGAACTGCGCCAGCGAACCGATAACCATCGTGTCCTCAATCTCCTTGAAGATAGTGGCAAAGAAGATGCTTATACCCGACGTGATAACTATCACTATCGGCACAAGCAGAAGCATCGACGTGTAGTCGGTGATGGTGCGGAACACGCTGCGCGGCTTCTTCACCTGCCAGATGTCGTTGAACGTGCGCTCGATGTTGCTGATAAGCATCATCACGGTGAAGAGCATGAACAGCAAACCGATGCCGAGGAAGAGTCCGCTCTTGGTGTGTACGAGGTAGGAGTTGACGAAGCCGATGATTATCTCCGCCACCTGCGGCTGACTGGAGAACGACTCTCTGAACCATAGCTCGATATACTTGTTGAAGCCGAAGCCGCGCGCTATGCCGAACACCACGGCGAAGATGGGCACGATGGCGAGCAGCGTAGAGTAGGTGAGGGCTGCCGCCGCACTCGTTATGCGCTTTGTGGTGGTGAACTCGATGGCGAGCAGCAACTTCTTCAGTATGCTGTAGAACAGGAAACGCATGGAAGGCACATCGTCCTTGCCGACGCTCCATATCCCTACGGTCAGAAATTTGTATATGTCTTGCAGTCTTTTCTTTATGTCCATTTGCTTCGTTTGCTTTAGTTGAAAAAAGGAAGGATTCGTGCTTTGCAGAGCCTGCCGATTGGCTTGCGCCGAACCTGCTGATTGGTTTGCGCCTGGCTCCATTTGCTTGTCTGCGTCGAACCCACGAATGATGTTGATTTGTGCAAATTTAGTAAAATAAAGCAAACGTACAAAATAAATAAAAGAATAATAGCAAAGACTCTGCCATAATGCGGCAATGTCTTTGCTATTATTCTTTTCCCGTCTGGTATTGAACCTTGCGCTGCGTTCTGCGTCTTAGAACGGCAAGTCGTTAACCGGATCAGCCTCTGGAGCCGGAGCTGCGGGCTGAGGAGCTGCTGCGGGCTGCGGAGCCGGAGCTGCGCCGAACACTGCGCCCGGAACGATGCCAGCCTGAGCTGCGCCTACTGTTGCAGGGTCTACCTGGCGCACGTCGAAAGCACGGATGCTATTGAACCAACGGCCCTGATACTCGTGAGCGTCGATGTCGAAAGAAACGGTCACTTCCTGACCTAACTGTATGTTGAAACGGCTGATGCGGTCGGCACCGAACACGCTGAACACCATCTTGCGCGGATACTGATCGTGTGTCTCTACCACGTATTCTTGAACTTTCCATTCGCCACGTGCGTTAGTACCTGTTTTTTCGGGCAGCACAGCGATTACTTTACCTTGTAATTCCATTTTCTGTATTGTATTTAATTTGTGTTATAAAAGCTATGAGGTTTGTTCTTTGGTTTGCGAAATTAATAAAAATGTGGCGAAACAAGAAACTTTTGAATGAGTTTTTGTCGTAGTCGGATATTTTTTAGTAAATTTGCCTAAAAATATAGCGTAAGCAAAAATACAAAACAAGTATATTCAAAAATCAAAACAAGTATAATCAATAAAGCCAAATATCAATGCAATTCACTTTATCAAGCGGCGCGCTTAACAGCCGTCTCCAAACCCTCGCAAGAGTTATCAACAGCAAGAACACTCTGAGCATTCTTGATTGTTTTCTTTTTGAAGTAGCAAACAACGTTCTGACTGTAACTGCCAGCGATTCTGAAAACGTGATGCAGTCGACTATAGAGCTTGCCGAGTGCTCGGGCGACGGCAAGTTTGCGCTTTCCAACCGCACCATCCTCAACGCTGTGAAGGAGCTGCCCGAGCAGCCGCTCAGCTTCAATGTAGACGAGAACGACTTTTCGGTTGTCATCGACTATCTCAACGGTTCGTTCAAGCTGACAGCGCTGTCTGCCGACGATTTCCCGATGCTGCAGGACTTTGACGGTGAGGTGACAACGCTTGTTATGGATTCTACTCTCTTCGCAGAGAATCTCTCTCGCTCGCTCTTCGCTACAGCTCAGGACGAGATTCGTCCGGTGATGGGCGGCGTGTACTTTGACCTCACAGCCGACAACCTCGCTGTTGTGGCTACCGATGGTCATAAGCTCGTGCGCAACCGCATTCTTACTATCAAGAACGACGTTCCGGCATCGTTCATCCTGCCGCAGAAGCCGGCACAGCTGCTCAAGGGCGTGCTGCCGAAGTGCGAGGGCGACGTCGTTGTGAAGTTCAACAGCAAGGGCGCTGAGGTGCGCTACGCAGACGGTTGCCTCAACTGCCGCTTGATTGAGGGTCGCTATCCCAACTACAACTCGGTTATCCCTACAGCCAACACCAACAGCATCAACGTAGACCGCAAGTCGCTCATGGGCGCACTGAAGCGTGTGCTGCCGTTCGCAAGCGAGAGCAGCCAGCTCATCCGCTTCCACGTAGAGGCTCAGCGTCTGTGCCTCACAGCAGAAGACATCGACTTCGCTACAAGTGCTAAGGAGAGCGTGGCGTGCGAGTACAACGGTGCGAAAATGGACATCGGCTTCAAGGGCGGCGCCATCTACGAGATTCTCAACAACATCGCAAGCGACGAGGTTACTATCCTGCTTGCCGACCCAAGCCGTGCAGGTGTCGTAGTGCCTACCGTTCAGCCTGAGGGTCAGGAGATTCTCATGCTCATCATGCCTATGCTGCTGAACGACTAATAAAGTCGGTCAGTGCGTTAGCGGCTGATTAATGCTTTGAAGAAACAGCAAAAGATATTACTCTTTAGTTTATAGCCGCGCCATATTGGTGCGGCTAAATTCTTAAAAACAACAACAATGAAACTCAATCTTACACGTCCGCTTATAGTCTTCGACCTTGAGACTACAGGTCTCGACTTTATCCGCGACCGTATAATCCAGATATCGTACATTAAAGTGTCGCCCGACGGCACAGAAGAGCGCGAGAACATATTCGTAAACCCCGAGAAGCCCATACCGCGCGAGGTGGTAGAGCTGACCGGCATCACCGACGACGACGTGAAGGACGCGCCTACGTTCAAGACGCTTGCACCGCAGCTCAGCGAGAAGTTCAAGGGCTGTGACTTCGCCGGCTACAACTCCAACCATTTCGACATCCCGATGCTCGCAGAAGAATTTCTGCGTGCAGGCATCGACTTCGACTTCTCAAAGGTTCGACTCATCGACGCTCAGACCATCTTCCACAAGATGGAGCGCCGCAACCTTGCTGCTGCGTACAAGTTCTATTGTGGCAGAAAGATGGAGGACGACTTCACGGCGCATCGTGCCGACGAAGACACCGAGGCTACATACCGCGTGCTGATGGGCGAGCTCGACAAGTATGCGCCTGGTGTGCAGGAGGAGCCCGACCGCGTTCTGGAGAACGACATGGACAGTCTCGCCGAGTTCTCTAAGCAGAACGACAACGTAGACTTCGCAGGTCGCATCGTGTGGAAGCCGGTGATAGGTGCTGACGGCAAGCCGGTGCTCGACGCCGACGGTAAGGAGCAGAAGGTGGAGGTGTTCAACTTCGGCAAGTACAAGGGACGCCCCGTTGCCGATGTGCTGCGCACAGACATAGGCTACTACAGCTGGATGATGGGCGGCGACTTCACCTTCAATACCAAGCAGGTGCTCACACGCATTCGCCTCAGAGGATTCAATAAGTAATGTTGAGGTGTTGAGGTGTTGAGGTGTTGAGGTGTTGAGATGTTGAGATGTTGAGGTGTTGAGGTGTTGAGATGTTGAGAGATGTATGTTGTGATGTTGACATATCTCACCACCTCACCATCACACCATCACACCATCACACCACCTCACCTCACCATCTCACCACCTCACCATCTCACCACCTCAACTATAAAACCATGCTAAAAGGAAAGAAAATAGTATTAGGCATAACCGGATCAATCGCAGCCTACAAGTCGTGTCTGCTCATACGCGAGTTTGTGAAGCAGGGCGCAGAAGTGCAGGTCGTGATTACGCCGGCAGGCAAGGAGTTCATCACTCCGATTACGCTCTCCGCACTCACGCACAAGCCCGTTGTCAGCGAGTTCTTCTCGCAGCGCGACGGCACATGGAACTCGCACGTCGACCTCGGATTGTGGGCTGACGCAATGGTCATAGCGCCTTGCACGGCGAGCACGCTCGGCAAGATGGCGCACGGCGTGGCAGACAATATGCTCATCACCACATACCTCTCTATGAAGGCGCCCGTGTTCATAGCTCCGGCGATGGACCTCGACATGTATGCCCACCCGTCTACGCAGCAGAACATGCGCACACTGGCTTCCTACGGCAATCGCTTCATTGAGCCTGCAAGCGGATTCCTTGCAAGCGGACTCGAAGGTAAGGGACGCATGGAGGAGCCGGAAGTGATAGCGCGCCGTGTGTCGGAGTTCTTCGACCAGAACGACAGCAGCAGCACACTGAAGGGTAAACGCGTCGTAATCACAGCCGGTCCTACATACGAGAAGATAGACCCTGTGCGCTTCATCGGCAACTACTCAAGCGGCAAGATGGGCTTCGCCATCGCCGAAGAGTGTCGCCGTCGCGGTGCAGACGTCACGCTCGTAGCCGGACCTGTCAGTCTGAAGTGCTCCGATGCCATCAATCGTGTTGATGTGGAGTCGTGCCGTGAGATGTACGACGCTGCTACCGAGGCGTTCAAGACGGCTGACGTAGCCATACTTGCTGCGGCTGTAGCCGACTACCGTCCGGCGGTGCAGGCAGACCAGAAGATAAAGCGCGGTGAGGGCGACATGCAGATTAATCTCTCGCCGAACCCTGATATTGCTGCCACACTCGGACAGATGAAGACCGAGCGTCAGACTATCGTGGCGTTCGCTCTCGAGACCAACGACGAGCAGGCTAACGCCGAGCGTAAGTTGCAGAAGAAGAATGCCGACTTCATCGTGCTGAACAGTCTGCGCAACGAAGGCACATGCTTCCGCACCGACGATAATCAGATAGAGATTATCGGTCGCGACTTCCGTCATGCCTATCCCAAGAAGTCGAAAGCCGACACCGCTGTTGACATCGTCAACGAGCTGGAGCTGGTCGTAGGGTAGTTACAAACTTCTCATTTTAATAAATATGATAAAGCGCTATATTGTTAGAATCGTATACGTCGCATTGCTGTTGCTCGGTTTTACCACAGAAGCTGAGGCGCAGGAGCTGAACGCACGTGTGAAGATCAACCACAACCAGATTCAAGGTACCGACAACTCGGTGTTCGAGGAGCTGGAGCAGACCCTCACGCAGTTTATCAACGAGCGTCAGTGGACCAACCTTCAGTTTCAGAAGAACGAGCGCATCACGTGCAACTTCAACATCACCGTGACGGCGTACGACAATAGCACGAACGTCTTCACGTGCAAGGCTGTGATACAGGCAAACCGTCCTGTGTACAACTCCACCTACACCACTACGCTCTACAACAACACCGACAACGATTTCAACTTCGAGTACGCACAGTTCGACCAGTTGCAGTTCAACGAGGAGCAGGTGGACAACCAGCTCACGGCGCTCATCGCCTACTACGCTTACCTCATCATCGGCATGGATCTCGATTCGTTCTCGCCGATGGGTGGCGAGGACATACTGCAGCGCTGCATGAATCTTGCCAACAACGCACAGAACCTCAACTATCCTGGCTGGAAGGCGTTCGACAACGGACGCAACCGCTTCGCCATCATCAACGACTATCTTGAGGGCGCTATGAAGCCGTTCCGCCAGTTGCAGTACGACTACTATCGCACAGGTCTCGACGAGATGGCGACGAACGTGGAGCGCGGACGCGGCAACGTGACCACAGCGCTCGAAACCGGTCTGAAGAAGTGCCACGAAGACCGTCCGCTTAGTATGCTTCCGCAGATCTGGACCGACTACAAGCGCGACGAGCTTACCAATATATATAAAGGTAAGGGCACACAGAAAGAAAAAGAAACGGTCTACGACATTCTCTTCTCTATCAATGCAAGCCAGAATTCGGCTTGGGAGAAGATAAAGGAGTAGGCTCCTACACACATAACCTATAACTATTGTCTATGTTAAAAAAACTCGACATACGCAACTTCACGCTCATCGACCATCTTGAGATGGCGCTCTACCCCGGCTTCTCCGTCATTACGGGCGAAACCGGCGCAGGCAAGAGTATCGTCATCGGCGCCATCGGACTGCTGCTTGGCAACCGTGCCGATGCGAAGCAGGTGAAGCGCGGTTGCGACAAGTGCATCATAGAAGCGACATTCGACCTTAGTATCTACCACTCCGACGTGCTGAAAGACTTCTTCGAGGACAATGACCTCGACTACGAGCCGGAGGAGTGTCTGCTGCGTCGCGAGGTGAACGCCAACGGCAAGAGTCGCGCCTTTATCAACGACACACCGGTGACGCTCGCTCTTATGCGCGAGCTTGGCGAACAGCTCATCGACGTGCACAGCCAGCATCAGAACCTGCTGCTCAGCAAGGAAGACTTCCAGCTGAACGTTGTGGATATCATTGCGCGCGACCGCCAGCAGCTTGCCGACTATCGTGCGGCGTTTGCAGAGTATCGCTCTGCGCAGCGCCGTCTTGAGGAGTTGCGCGAGCAGATAGCCACGAGTCGCGACAACGAAGACTTCTTGCGCTTTCAGCAAAAGGAACTCTCCGAGGCTAATCTTGCTTCGGGCGAGCAGGAACAACTGGAGCAGGAAGCGGAGCTGATGAGTCATGCCGAAGACATAAAGCGTGCGCTGCACGAAGCTGACTACGGACTCTCGGGTGACGACACGGGCATCGTGAACCTCACACGCTCTATCGCCGCACAGTTGCGCAGCGTAGCCGATGTCTATCCTGAAGCGCAGGAGCTTGCCGAGCGTCTTGAAAGCTGCTTTGTCGAACTGAAGGACATCTCGCAGGAGATAGCATCGAAGGTGGACGACGTAGAATACGACCCGCAGCGCTTTAACCTCATAACCCAGCGTCTCGATACGATATACACCCTGCAGCAGAAGTTCCACGTGCAGACCGTAGACGAGCTGCTCGACCGTCTCAACGGTATCAATGCGCAGCTCGACAACATCGACAACTCTGACGAGGAGCTGCAGGAACTGGAGCGCAGCGTCGAGAAGTTGCACGCCGTATGTGTGGAGAAAGCCGTCGTGCTTACAGACATGCGCCGCAAGTCAGCTATGGTGGTGGAGCAGGAGCTTTCGAAGCTGCTCGTTCCGCTCGGCATCCCGAAGGTGCGCTTCAAGGTGGAGGTGTCGCCAGCCGACCTCTCTACGAACGGCGCCGACAAGGTGATGTTTCTCTTCAGCGCCAACTCCAGCACCGACATGCAACCCGTGTCGCAGGTGGCGTCTGGCGGCGAGATAGCTCGCGTTATGCTCTCGCTGAAGGCGATGATAAGCAAGGCGATAGGTCTGCCTACAATCATCTTCGACGAGATAGATACCGGTGTGAGTGGTAGGGTAGCCGAGCAGATGGCGCACATAATGCGCGACATGGGTAAGGCAAACCGACAGGTGCTCTGCATAACCCACTTGCCGCAGATTGCCGCCGCCGGATCTACCCACTATAAGGTGGCGAAGCAGGAGACCGAGTATGGCACGGTGTCGACGATGACGCAGCTCAGCGACGAACAGCGCATCACGGAGATTGCGCAGATGCTCTCCGGCAGCGATGTTTCGCAGGCTGCTGTAGACAATGCGAAGTCGCTTTTGGCATTATAGGAGGCTATGGCATCTTAAGACTTACAAACTTATCAATAAAAAAACAATGAAATGAAAAGAATATTATCAACAATCCTAATTTCGTTGCTCTGCCTCTGCGGAGCAATGGCTCAGCCGTCGGCTGTGAAGAACGTGGCGAAGTCGGTGTTTGCGCTCAAGGCGTACGACGCTGAGGGCAAGCAGATTGCTTCGACCAACGGCGTGTTTCTTTCTGCCGACGGCACCGCGGCTTGTCCGTGGTCGGCTGTGTGCGAGGCTGCCCGCGTGGAGGTAGTCGACTTCAGCGGAAAAACCTATCTCGCAACACACATCCTCGGCGCAAACGAGCTTTACGATGTGTGCCGCTTGCATGTAGACATGCCTAAGGCTGTAGCCGCCGTAACTGCAACCGACGCTGCGCCAAAGGGCAGCAAGCTGTGGCTTGTGGAGACAGCCGACAAGCGCACGCAGACCACACAGTACGAGGTGGACAAGGCTGAGACCTTCATGGACAAGTATGCTTACTACGTATTCGACTACAACAACCACAAGCCCGTGCAAGGCTCGGTGTTCGTGAACGAGAAGGGACAGGTGGTAGGACTCATGCAGCAGTCGGCGCGTTCGCTCTACGCCAATGCCGTCGACGTGCGCTTCGTATCGACGCTCGCTGCGAGTCATCTCGACATCAACAACTCGCTTTATTCAAAGACAGCGCTGCGTCTGAGCTTGCCTACGGACAAGCAGAACGCTCTGCTCATGGTGATGTTGGCAGCCGAGTGTAAGGACAAGGCGAAGTATGAGGGATATATTGCCGACTATATCAAGCAGTTCCCGAAGGAGGTTGACGGCTATGCTACAAGTGCACTCCAGAAATTGACCAACAACGACTGGCATGGTGCCGACACCGATATGCAGACAGCGCTCAAGGTGGCTACAGACAAGGCAGAGGCTCACTCCGAGTATGCCCGCGTAATCTATCAGAAGCTCATCTACAGCGCAGACACCACCTTCACTGCCTGGACATTCCAACGTGCGTTGGCTGAGGCAGAGAAGGCTTATAGCCTCAATCCGCAGCCGCAGTATCTGCATCGCGTGGCTCAGATTAAGTTCTCTATGGGCGACTACAGCGACGCTTGCGAGAAGTTCCTGAGTTTGGCTAAGAAGGACATGCCGACGAGCGAGGTCTACTTCGAGGCGGCGCAATGCAAGACGCAGTTGGGCGCTCCGAAAGCCGAGGTGCTGGCGTTGGTAGACAGCTGTTTGGCTGTAGCTCCGCGCCCACTCACCAATCTCTCTGCGCCTTACGTGTTGGTACGTGCGCAGCTGTACGAGCAGATGGAGGAGTACCGCAAGGCGATAGCCGACTACAACACCTACGACACGCTGATGTACGGCAGAGCTACCGCTGCGGTCTACTATGCCCGCCACAAGTGTGAGGTGGCTGTGCACCAGTACAAGCAGGCGCTCGACGACCTTGCCCACGCTGCATATATCGGCGGAGCAGACGCACCGCTCTACCTTGCCGAACTTGCAGCCTTGCAGTTGCGCGTAAACATGAACGAGGAGGCGGTAAAAACCTCCGACCTTTGCTTGCAGCTGACGCCCGACAACAGCGACGCCTATATCATTAAGGGCTTGGCTCTTGTGCAGCTAAAGCGCAAGGCAGAAGCCTTGAGTTGTTTCGAGAAGGCTAAGGAACTTGGCGATGATCGCGCCGAGGGATATATAAAGAGGTACAAGTAATAACCTGAGTTCGGGAAAAACGACAGTCGCTTATCCCGAACTCAGGTTGGTAGATACTACCTGCATCTTCCAGCCTTTAATCACTTCAAAGCCAATTGGCTGCGCTGCTGCTGGAAGATATGGTAGATTTTTTCACCTTCTTTATTTTTTTGTAGACTCTCATATAAGTAAAACCTAAACAGGTTATTTCTTTTCAAAGTGTTGATAGTCTTTCAGAGATCTCCAGTCACCTCCCCAAGTGAAGCCGTGCATCTTAAAGAGTTTGTATGCCAAATCGTTGTGATTAATCTTATACTTGAATGTTTTAGTGCGATTGGTATACGCACGTCCCGCTTTCGGTTCTACAGTCATACTGCCGTCCTTGCGGCGCTTTACGCAAGGATTATATAACGGGTTTATGTCGATGGCTTTACCTCGACTATGATAAGAAAGCGTCTTTGAGCCAGCAACACGACGATAGTTGAAGCATGAAGTGTTGTTGTGGAGCATAGAAGTTTCGTCGTCAGCGTTATAATCGTCGATTAGCTGTATGCGTTCGATGGGGTAGCGCGCCTTGTATAGCTCCTTGAATATTTCTATGAGGTCGTCAGCAATATCTCGATGGCACACTAGTTCGCCAGACTTTACCTTACCGTCAAATCCGTAATGCAGAACTCGGATGTATCGAAGTTCTGTGCGTGGTATCGTGCAGTTGGCTTTGTAAGACTTGCCTTGCATACGCTTGAAAACCGCTTCGCTGATAGGCTCGGCTGTAAAGTGTATTGTTGTGGTTGTGTTAGTAGAGTTGCTATGCTGAGATGGTAGATTGTTAATATTAGCTTTTTGTGCATTTGTGCTAAATGACATCATTACGAGAGTCACGGCGAATAATGTTGTTTTCATATAAAGTTCAGAAATAGTTATATATCGATTTGTGATGTAAGGTAGAGTAGAGTGTATAAACAAAAAAGCCACCGGCCTGAGGCCAGTGGCTAATTTTCTCTTTTCGTTGTTCGAGCTATAATTACTCAGCAACAGTTGTGTCAGCTGCAACAGTGTCAACTGCAGTTGTGTCAACTGCAGTTGTGTCTGTTGTGTCAGCAGTTGCGTCAGTAGCAGCTGTTTTGTTACCACAAGATGCGAAAGAGATAGCTGCGATAGCTACGAACATCAAAACTAATTTCTTCATTTTCTTTGCTTTTTTAAATCTGTAAAACAATCATTTGTTTATTAAAACATTGCAAAGGTATACATTTTTTCAATACAACGTACAACTTTTTAGTTTTTTTTTTTGACTTTTTTGTAACGCTTTTAAAACGCATTGAAAATCAACGAGATACAAAGTGTGAACAAAAGTTAATGTTTTTGAGTGTTGAGAAATCTGCTTAAAAATGATGATTTTCGGCCTCTTTGTGTGCGTACAAAACAGAATTTTCACTACCTTTGTATCTGCTTAATTTATATAATAAGGTATAATGATCAATACATCTGTTTTTCAAGATAAAAAAGCTGCATATTTCACATTAGGATGCAAGCTGAACTTCTCTGAAACCTCTACTTTCGGCAAGATGCTTGCCGATTTGGGTGTTCATGTTGCTGAAGAAGGCGAGGTTGCTGACATCTGTCTGGTGAATACTTGCTCTGTAACCGAAGTGGCTGACCATAAATGTCGTCAGGCCATCCATCGTCTTGTACGTAACAATCCTGGTGCCTTCGTGGTTGTTACAGGATGCTATGCACAGTTGGAATCGGAGTCAGTGAGCAAGATAGATGGTGTAGACCTCGTTCTGGGATCTGACGAGAAGGCGAATCTCATACAGTTCTTGAGTGACGCATGGACATCAAAGGAGTCAGCTGCTGAACGCGATGAGGATGGCAAGGCTGAATCGCTGCATGAGTTCCACTCGGTAAAGACAAAAATGATTAAGTCGTTCGCACCTTCTTGCTCTCGTGGCAACCGTACACGCTATTTCCTTAAGGTACAGGACGGCTGCGACTACTACTGCACCTATTGCACCATTCCATATGCACGTGGCAACTCCCGTAACCCCACCATTGCTTCGCTCGTGGCTCAGGCAGAAGAGGCTGCAAGAGAAGGCGGCAAGGAGATTGTGCTCACCGGTGTGAACATCGGCGACTTCGGAAAGACAACAGGTGAGAGTTTCCTCGACCTGTGCAAGGCCCTTGACAAGGTGGAGGGAATTGAGCGCTATCGCATAAGCAGTATGGAGCCGGACCTTCTGAGTGACGAACTCATAGAGTTTTGTTCGCAGAGTCGTGCATTCATGCCTCACTTCCATGTGCCGTTGCAGAGCGGGTCGGATGAAGTGCTAAAGCTGATGCACCGTCGCTACGACAAGGCGCTCTTTGCACACAAGATAGACCTTATAAAGCAGAAGATGCCCGATGCGTTCATCGGCGTCGACGTTATGGTAGGCTGTCGAGGCGAGACTCCTGAGTGTTTCGAGGAGTGCTACGAGTTTCTTGACGGTGTAGATGTGACACAGTTGCACGTGTTCCCATACAGCGAACGTCCTGGCACAGCGGCGTTGCGCATACCTTACGTAGTAGATGATGCAGAGAAAAAGGTGCGAAGCAAGCGTTTGCTCGATCTTAGTGAGCAGAAACGCATCAATTTCTATGCACGCTATATCGGCACCGAACAGGAAGTGCTCTTCGAGAAGGCGACACGTGGCAAGGCTATGCATGGCTTTACAGCCAATTATATCCGCGTAGAGTTGCCGGCTAAACTTGCCAAGGAGGAGTACGACAACCAGATTCTGCGAGTAAGGTTGGGCGAGTTCAACAGAGACAAGTCGGCATTGCAGGTAGAACTGCTTTAATAAAGTTGCACTATTATAATAAAATAGGATGAAGAAAGTAGCAATCGTGATATTGAACTGGAACGGCGAGCAGATGCTGCGTCGTTTCCTTCCGTCTGTGTTGCAGCACTCGGAGAATTTTGCGGACATCGTTGTGGCAGACAATGCCTCGACAGATGCATCGCTTGCGCTTCTTGAGAAGGAGTTCCCTACAGTACGCACCATCGTGCTCGACCGCAATTATGGCTTTGCAGAAGGTTATAATAGGGCTCTAAATCAGGTGGAGAACGAGTATTACGTGTTGCTCAACAGCGATGTGGAGGTGACAGAAGGTTGGCTCGACACACTTGTCAGCTTTATGGATAGTCATCCTGAAGCTGCAGCTTGCCAGCCCAAGCTACTTGCTGAGCACGACCACACGCTCTTCGAATATGCCGGAGCGAGTGGTGGCTACATCGACCGCTATGGCTACCCGTTCTGTCGTGGCAGACTTTTCGAATCGGTTGAGAAAGACGAAGGACAATACGACGATGTGTGCGAAGTGATGTGGGCAACAGGTGCCTGTCTGATGATTCGCCGCACAGACTATTGGCGTGTGGACGGACTCGACGGGCGCTTCTTCGCACATAACGAGGAGATAGACCTCTGCTGGCGACTCTGCAATCTTGGTCGCAAGATATATTGTGTGCCGCAGAGCCATGTGTTCCATGTTGGAGGTGGCACCCTACCGAAGGGCAATCCGATGAAGACTTTCCTCAACTTTCGCAACAATCTGACGATGCTCTATAAGAACCTGCCCGAAAGCGAGTTGCGGCATGTGATGCGAGTGCGTTGCTTGCTCGACTATGTGGCTGCGTTCAAGTCGCTTATCCTCGATCGCAATATCGGCGAGTTCAAAGCCGTATTGCGTGGCAGACGAGCCTTTAAGGCATGGCGCCATCAGTTTGATTCCGATCGCCTGACTATTCAGAATTTGCGAGTGAACCAGACCGACCCGATGCGTAAGCCGTATAGTCTGCTGTGGCAGTTTTATGCTCACGGTATACATACATATAAAAAATTGAAAAACGAGCAATAAAACCATATTTTTAGGAATATTTTATAGTTAAACAGCGAAAAAGGCTTCGCTGTTTAACTTTTTTAGATGATTTTCTTGGCTTTTAAAACCTTTTTTACTATTTTTGCAAATAATAATTAACAAATCGCTAATAGCAGGATAGTAAAAGGTGAGAAAACTATACATTATAATAATAATGGCAATTGTTTTTGTTTCGACAGCATGTGAATTGAAGCTGAAACAATTCGGAGAAGACAGTCAGACGACGCTGGTAGAGATACAGCGCTATGACCGTCTTGAAAGCCGTTATCTCACTACTGGCGATTTCTCTGCGTTGCAGCAGATGAACATCGAATATCCGATGGAGACACGCACATTGATTGAGGACGTGTTGCAGTTGGGCGAAGTGAACGATCCTGGCATCAATTCGAGATTCCTGCAGTTCTATCAGGACACAACGCTTCAGACAATTATCTCTGAAGCTGAGTTGCAATATGCTAATGTCTCTGATATCAGCAAGCAGCTTAACAAGGCTTTTGACAATTTGCGCAAGATCTCTCCCGATGTTGTCTTACCGACCATATACACACAGATTGGCGCACTCGACCAGAGTGTGGTTATCGGAAACAACTCAATCGGTATCTCACTTGACAAGTATCTCGGCGAGAACTATCCGCTTTATCATCGCTACTATTCCGAAGCCCAGCGTACTCAGATGACACGCGAGCATATTGTACCCGACTGCATGTTCTTCTACATGCTCAGTCTTTATCCGCTTAAAGACTATGAGGTACGTTCGCAGTATGAACGCGATCTGCATGTTGGCAAGATAATGTGGATAGTGAACGGACTGCTCGACCAAAAGTTCTTCACTACAAAGTACGTCGACAAGGTAGACCGATATGTGCGCAAGAACTCGCTGTCGGCAAAGCAACTCTTGAAAAACCAGCTTTAAGCCAGCTTGGTTCAGAGAAGAAATAGCAGGTATAGTTCAACGTATGTTGAACAAGTATAATGATAAAGAAACGGAGTGAAGGCTTTAAAGTCTTCACTCCGTTTAATTTTAGATAATGATTTTATTTAAATTTAGATGATAACTCCGTTTAAATTTAGATGATAAGCCTTATTGTCCTATTTGTTCTTTTTACCTTTTACTTTTTTACTTTTAAAATCTCCTCAGGTTTATCAACGAGAGTTGTTGCTCCATGCTGCAACAGGAAGTTCTTGTCGCGGAATCCCCACAACACGCTGATGCACGGCATGCCTGAGTTGCGAGCCGTGTCAATATCCACGTCGCTGTCGCCGATATACACAGCGCCGTCAGCCGTGGCACCGAGCTGTCTGAGCGCCTCTATCACCGTGTCGGGTGCAGGCTTCTTGAGTATATCCTCTCGTTCGCCGATAGCCACGGGCACAAGTTCTTCGCCGAAGAAGTGGCGGCACAGATCCTGCGTCGCAGCGTAGAACTTATTGCTTACCACAGCCACCTTCTTTCCACGTCTGTGCAACTCCTTCAGCATATCCATCACACCATCGTACGGGCATGTTGTGTCGAGGTTGTGCTTCATGTAATGCTGGCGGAAATCCTGGTAAGTCTTGTCGAACAGCGGATTGCTTAGTCCGTCGGGGATAGCTCTCTCCATAAGTTTCTTCACACCGTTGCCTACAAACTGGCGCACTTCGTCTATTGAGCGCTGCGGCATACCATTGTGTTCCAAAGCGTAGTTGCAACTTGCAGCGAGGTCGTTGAGTGTAGAAAGCAGGGTGCCATCCAAGTCGAAGATGTATGTATCGTACATATTCATATTGTTTTTTTTTAATTGATTCAGATAATTGAATTGTGCGCTACAAAAGTACTTATTTTTAAGCAAAGGCGTATAAATTTGTATCGACGATTAAAAACATTACATTTATTTTTGTCATATATCATATTTACTCTACCTTTGCATAGTTTCAGCAACATATAATTTAAAACTATGAGAAAGAAAAAGAATAAAAGCAGTATGCTTTTCAAGTTCATTGGCGTCGGTCTGTTAGTTGCAGTCGCCATTGTCTATTATTTCTTCTTTGCCGGTATGTCGTCGAGCGGCGACACACAATACGTGTACATCGACGACGACGACACCATCGATTCCGTATACACAAAACTCGGCGAAGTGTCAAAGAGCAATGCAATGACAGGCTTTAAAACCCTCGTTAAGGTGAGCAGCTATGCCGACAACGTACGCACAGGCCGCTATGCCGTGCGTCCAGGTGAAGGATCGTTAATGGTGTTTCGCCATCTGAAGAATGGTTTGCAGACACCAGTCAGTCTTGTCGTGCCGTCGGTGCGCACTATGGACCGTCTTGCAGCCGAACTCTCCAAGCGTCTCATGATGGACAGTACGGCTCTCTACAAGGCATTGTCAGACGAAGCTGTCTGCCAGAAGTACGGTTACGACACCGCAACCATCGCCGCCCTCTTCATTCCGAATACCTACGACATCTATTGGAACGTGACGGTAGACAAACTGCTCGACCGTATGCAGAAGGAGAACAAGGCGTTCTGGAACGCCGAACGCACAAAGAAAGCACAGGCTATGAAACTCACGCAGATTGAGGTGACTACGCTTGCCAGCATCGTCGACGAGGAGACAGCCAACAACGGCGAGAAGCCGATGGTAGCCGGCATGTACTACAACCGCCTTATGCTACGCAACGCCGAGTATCCGGAAGGAATGCCGTTGCAGGCCGACCCTACAATCAAGTTCGCATGGAAGCGTTTCGACCTGAAGCGCATCTACAATAATCTGCTCTACATAAAGAGTCCGTATAACACCTACCGCAACCCTGGACTGCCGCCAGGACCAATCCGCATCCCGTCTATAGCAGGCATCGATGCTGTGCTCAATCATGTGCAGCACGACTATCTATATATGTGTGCCAAGGAAGACTTCAGCGGAACCCACAACTTTGCACGTACATATACAGACCACATGCAGAACGCAAAGCGCTATAGCGATGCGCTCAACAACAGAGGAATCAAATAATATAGATTGATAATGAATATATTCCCAAGACTATTACTGAGCGTCGCACTTTTCGTGCCGGCGCTCAATTTGTATGTACATGCCATGGAGACGGAGCTGTCTGCCGCACATGGCTATGTAGAGACAACCGACGGAACGGTCGGTGCATCGGGTATCAATATGCCTGGCGAAGCGCTCAACTCCAGCGGTCGGCCGTAGATGAACAACACGCTTTTTGCCTGGACCTCAACCTCCGTTTGTGCCGTCTATTATTTCCATCATCTTGCAGCAACGGTTTCAAACACTTTGAAACTTAACATCAAGGCGTTGCAGACCGTGCGCTTCCGCCTCACCGTTTCCGACCCCAATTCGCCTGCCACACCTCTTTATACAAAGGAGTTCAGTGCGAAAGGTCCGCTTCTTGGAGGTGAAGTAGAAGTTGGTATGGGCGACATAACCTTCACACGCTCAACTTATTATCGCTATAAAATTGAGTGCCTCTCCGGCAACAACGCTATAAACAACATCAGCCGTTTCAAGTTTTCTACATCTTCCAGCGAAGCATCCTACGCCGCCAACTATCTGTCGTCGCCGTCCGTTCATCTCAACAACTGGCATACCACAGCGGCTGGCGCTCCTTCTGGCGACGGCTACGACTGGCTGTTCGAGGAGATAATGATACCTGCGGAGTCAGACCTCGTTGGCACATACGCCGAGGCAATAGGTGCGCTCAACGGCTATATGGGCATACAGATGAACGGCTACGTCGACGGCGAACCTCGTCACGACGTACTTTTCTCGATGTGGGACGACGGATCGACCGACGAAGACCCCAATCTGCCGGAGCATCTGCGTGCCGGTGCTGTCGATTGGGACGAGAAGACAACGGTGAACCGTTTCGGCAATGAGGGCACCGGTGTGCAGACCTATCGCAGCTGCAACTACTGGACACCTGGTACCTACGTGCAGTTCATCACCAACTGCCGACCCGAAACGACGTCGTACACCACCGTTGAGAACGGCAAGACCGTAGTTCACGAGCAGCACAATATGCTTGTCTCTACATGGTTCAATGCTTTGGACGGCAAAGGCTGGCAGTATATGGCTACAGTGCGCAAACGCAACTCGTCTACATATTTCAGTTCATGGTATTCGTTCCTCGAGAACTATGTATGGGCTAACGGACAGGCTTCTCGCAAGGCATACTATCGCAACGGTTACGGACGCTCTCGCGCTACAGGCAAGTGGTACAACTTCAACAGCGTCGGCTTCGGACATACCGACAGCGGCAGCGAGGCTGGAGCTCGTGCCGACTACGGACAGGGCGCTACCGACAAGGCTTCCGACCGCACGTTCTTCATGCAGTCAGGCGGTTACACCTCTACAAAGCAGACCGCTTCTACCGTAGCTCTTGCTACCGACAACACCGTGGTGGACACCATCGACATCGCTCCGCTCGACCTTCGTGTTCGTCAGGCCATACAGAAAGAGATTGACCGTGCTACGGAAGACGAGCTCTTTACGCAGAACCTCTTAGACAAGAAAGGCTGGACGGTGATAGAAAAGTCGAGTGAGGAGACATCCAATAGTGAACGGAAAGAAATATATTGCAAAGTAACACTACACAAACAGCTGTATAGCGAAAAAATCTACCATATCTTCCAGCATCCGTATAACCGGCTGTATGTGAAGATGATAAAGGCTGGGAGATGGCTGGCAGATAAGCCCTGAACAAGGTTTATCTACCAGCCTATCTTCCAGCCTTACGTTGTTATCATGGTAAATTCTGTAGCTACGCTCTTTTTTTACTCGTAGCGTATCGCCTCGATAGGGTCGAGCTGTGCAGCCTTCTTAGCCGGATACCAGCCGAAGAACACGCCCGTGAAGGTGCAGACAGCGAAGCTCATGATGATGCTCCATGGCTGAATGTAGATAGGCCAGTGGGCAAGCAGCTTCACGGCGTAGGAGGCTCCGATGCCCAAGCCCACGCCAATCAGTCCGCCAGTGACGCTGAGCAGGATAGCCTCGATGAGAAACTGGCTGAGGATGTCAACGCCACGAGCGCCTACACTCATGCGCAGACCTATCTCGCGTGTGCGCTCCGTAACGCTTACGTACATGATGTTCATGATGCCGATGCCGCCAACGATGAGCGAGATGCCAGCCACGCAACCGAGCAGAATGGTCATCATGTCGGTTGTAGAGTTCATCATGCTTGCCAGCTCCTCCTGCGAGCGTATGTTGAAGTCGTCGTCGTCAGCCTCCTGCACGTCAGTTGCCTCTTTCAGTTTATGATTGCGGCGCAGCACGTCGGTTATCTCGTCGATAGCCTTCGACGTGAGGTCTTCGGTTATTGCCGAGCAGGTTATTCCGCCGAGGAACGTCTGCGCCTTGATGCGTTTCATCACCGTTGTGTACGGCGCAAGCACGAGGTCGTCCTGGTCCATGCCCATCGAGTTGTAACCCTTCTTCTTCAGCACGCCCACCACGCGGAACGGTATTGCGTTGAAGCGCACCACCTTGCCTACGGGGTCCGACCCGTCGGGGAACAGATTGTCTACCACGGTCTGGCCCAATATGCACACCTTCGCACTCGACTTAATGTCGGCGTCTGTGAACATTTCTCCCTCACTCACAGAGAGTTGTCTTATTTCGAGATAGTCTTGGTTTACGCCGTAGATAGACGACGGCGTGTTGTTGTTGCCGTATATCCACTGTCCGCTGCTGTTCACCGTGGGGCTGATGCCTTTGATGAAGTGGCACTCGTCTTTGATGGAGTTGTAGTCGTTGAGCTTCAGCGTCTCCATCGCCGATGGGTCCTGGCGCACACCGCCCGGACCGCGGTCGGCTCCCGGACTTATCATTATCATGTTTGAGCCCATCTCGGCGATGTTCGCCTGAATGCTGCGCTTCGATCCCTGGCCGATGGCGAGCATCGTGATGACCGACGCCACACCGATGATGATGCCAAGCGCTGTGAGGAACGAGCGCAGCTTGTTGGCTGCAATGGCGCGAAGGGCTATTTTGAAAAGATTGCTATAATTCATAATCTTGTTGTGTTTTGGCGACTACAGGCGCAGCCGCCGCTTTTTGTCATTTTCATTCGTCAGAGCCGTTCCTGAGGCTTCATTCGTCGGAGCTTGCCGGCAGCGCCGCCAGTCCTTTCTCAGCCGAGAGGATATTGGTGTTGTACTCGTCGCTTATCACATGTCCGTCGCGCAGCATGATGTTGCGCGAGGAGTAGTTGGCTATGTCTGGGTTGTGCGTCACGAAGATGATGGTTCGGCCTGCAGCGTGCAGCTTCTGGAAGAGAATGAGAATCTCGAACGAGGTGCGTGTGTCGAGGTTTCCCGTTGCCTCGTCGGCAAGAATCACGGCGGGGTCGTTCACCAGCGCGCGTGCTATCGCCACACGCTGCATCTGTCCGCCCGACATCTGGTTCGACTTGTGATACAGGCGCTCGCCCAAGCCCACAGCCTGCAGCGCTTTCACGGCGCGCTCTTCGCGTTCCTTAGCTCCGATTGCGGCATTGTACATCAGCGGCAGCTCCACGTTCTCCACGCTCGTCGTCTTCGGCAGCAGGTTGTAGTTCTGGAAGATGAAGCCAATCTTGCGGTTGCGAAGCACGGCGCGCTGCGACTTCGACATCTTGCGCACCGACACCCCGTCGAGATAGTATTCGCCCGATGAAGGCGTGTCGAGGCATCCGAGCTGATTGAGCAGTGTCGACTTGCCCGAACCCGATTTGCCCATGATAGTGACAAACTCGCCCTCGTATATCTTGAACGACACACCGCGCAGCGCATGCACCGTCTCGTCGCCCACGAGGAAGTCGCGCTTCACGTTGTCGAGTTCTATTATTACTTTCTTTTCGTCCATAGTTCGTAATGTTTATTGTGTAGAGTTAGGGTGTTTACTTCTTCTTGTTCTTTCCCGGAGGGCCTGGAGCGAACGGACTGCTCTCGCCTTGAGCCTCCATCGGCTTCTCATCTTCGCCTCCCATCACGTTGAGTCCGGTAACGACCTTTGTGTCCTCGGCTATGCCACCCACAATCTGCGTGTTCGTGCCGTCGGTCATGCCGATGTTCACCTTGTGCGCCACGATAGAGTTGCCCTCAATGGTCCACACCTTGTTCTTTGCGTTCGCTACGTCCACAATCTTCATCTTGCCCACGGTCTCCTTCTGCGGAGTGAAGCGCAGCGCCTTCGACGGCACGGAGAGCACGCCCTTGCGCTCGGCTGTGTAGATTGTGACGTTGGCGGTGAGACCCGGCTTCAGCTTCAGGTCGGCGTTCGGTGCAGAGATAACCACCTCGTACGTCACGACGTTGTTCGTCGTGGTAGCCTCCTGGCGCACCTGCTTCACCTCGCCCTTGAAAGTGTCGTCGGGGTAAGCGTCTACGGTGAACGTCACGCGCTCGCCCTCCTTCACGTCGCCTATGTCAGCCTCGTCAACATCTGCCACTACCTGCATGTTCGTGAGGTCCTGCGCGATGGTGAACAGCTCCGGCGTAGAGAAGCTTGCCGCAACGGTCTGTCCTTCCTCAACCGACTTTGATAGCACCACGCCGTCGATAGGCGAGGTGATAGTAGCATAGCCGAGATTGGTCTGTGCGCGTTGCACCTCCTCCTTAGCCGAAGCCACCTGCTCCTTAGCCTGCGTGTACGAGAGCTTCGCGTTGTCGAAGTCGTCGGCAGCCACGAGTCCCTTCTCAAAAAGTGTCTTGTAGCGTTTGTAGTTGGCAGTCTGGTAGTTGAGCTGGCTCTGTGCCGTAGCCAACTGCGTCTTTGCCGTGTTGAGCTGACTCATAAGGTTTGTCTTGTCGAGCTCCGCAATCACCTGTCCCTTCTTCACTACCGAATTGTAGTCGACGAAGAGCTTGCTTACGATGCCACTCACCTGCGTACCCACTGTAACCGACGTTACCGGTTCGATTGTACCGGTAGCAGTGATGCTGTTCATAATGTTTGCCGGCGCAACGGCAGCCGTGTCAAACGTAATCTTTTCTTCCTTCTTGCCGCCCGACAATAGCCATACGGCAAGTGCGGCGATAGCGGCAACCGCCACTATCACCAATGTCTTTTTCTTATTCATATTTACTCTCTAATTATTTTACTTTTACTTAATGTTTCCCGTCTGATAGAATTCCAGCATGTTGAGGTTGAGTATCGCGAGATACTTGCTCTGCAGTTCGTTCTGCTGCGCCTGCAGAAGATTCGTCTTGCCCGTCATCAGTTCTACGGTGTTCTTCAGACCCTGCTTGAACTGCTCTGAGAGAAGCTCGTAGCTTGCCTGCGCACTCTCTGTAGAAACGCGCGCCGCCTTGAACTTGTTCTGGTTCGTCACAGCCTGCAGCCAGTAGTTCTCGATAGTAGAGTAGAGCGTGGTCTGCTTGTCCTGCAAGTCGAGCAGGTAGCTCTGCTTCTGTAGCTTCGCCTTGTTTATGGCAGTCTTAGTCTGTCGGTTGTCGAAGAGCGGTATGCTCACCGTTACTCCGCCGCCCAAGCTGAAGTTGTTCTTCATCTGCGTGCCCCATGCGTTGTCGCTCATCGACGACGTAGAGGTCATAACGCCGGCATTGAGACTTACGGTCGGCATTCTGCCCGCCTTAGCCACCTTTATGCCGAGGTCGCTGCTCTCTATGCCGAGCTTCGCATTCTTTATCTCCGGTCGCTGTTCGAGCGAAGCCGCATACACGTCGTTCAGCGCCGGCACAGCCTCAAGCGCCATGTCGTCTGTAGTAGAAGGTACGGCGACGTCAAACTCCTCGTCGCTTGTTATCTGCAGCAGTTCCTTCAGCTGGCGCTTGTAGTTGCGCAGGTTGCTCTCGGCTTCAACGATGGCATACTCGTCCTGCGCACGCTGCGCCGTGAGCTGCGCCAGGTCTGCCTTGCTCATCTTGCCCACCTCTACCATTGTCTTGCCGCGCTGCTCGTTAGTCTGGCTTGTTTTCAGACTCTCCTTCGTCACGGCGATAGCCTCGTTCGAGTAGAGTATCTGCACGTAGAGCTGCGCAATCTGCTCGAGCACGTTGTTGGCTGTGGTTGCCGAGTCGAGTCGTGCCTGCTCGGCAGCCACCTTGTTCAGCTTCACGTTGTTGCGGTTCTTGTTGCCGTTCCACACCGTCCAGTTGCCCGAGAGCGAGTACGATCCGTTGTAGTAAACCTTATCCACGCTCGACTGCACGTAGCCGTCCGCCACCGTAGCTCTGCCTTGCTGCGGCCACGGCGTGTAGTTTACGTTCTGCGATGTAGACAGGTTGAGCGACGGCAGCAGCGCCGCTTGGCTCTGCTTCACATCTTCGAGGACGGAATACTCCTTTATCTTTGCTTTCTGCAACTGGATGTTGTTAGCCAAGGCGTAGTCGATACAGTCTCTTAGTGACCACTGCTTAGCCGCACATTCGGTTGACAGCGACAGCAGGAAAAGCCCTGCCAGACAAGTCATCCCAATCTTCTTCATAATTTAAATAGCCTTTTAATAATTCATTATTCTTTTATAATCTCTCTATATTCGTTTGATGTATCTTCTGTTTTACTTCAGCTGCTGCAAGCGTGCGATATACTTGCCGAGTATGTCGAACTCGATGTTCACACGGCTACCCACCTTGATGTCGCAGAAGTTTGTGTTGTCGTGAGTGTACGGGATGATAGCCACGGTGAACGAGTTTTCTGTAGGGTTGCACACGGTGAGCGAAACGCCGTTCACCGTTACCGAGCCTTTGTCTACCGTGAAGTAGCCGCGCTCAGCCATCTCGCGGTCGAACTTGTACTCGAAGGTGTAGTATGTCGATCCGTCGGCGTCGCGCATCTCCTTGCACACAGCCGTGCCGTCCACGTGTCCCTGCACGATATGTCCGTCCAGTCTGCCGTTCATCAGCATTGAGCGCTCCACGTTGACACGGTCGCCAACCTTTAGCAGTCCGAGGTTAGAGCGGTCGAGCGTCTCCTTCATCGCTGTCACGGTGTAGCGATCGCCGTCGATAGCCACCACCGTGAGACAAACGCCGTTGTGCGCCACGCTTTGGTCTATCTTCAGCTCGTTGGTGAAAGAGCAGGTAAGTGTGAAGTCAACATTCTCTTTATCGTTTTTCAGTGCTACGAGTGTAGCCATTTCTTCTACTATGCCAGAAAACATGGTTTTTAATTGATTCTTGTTTGTTTATATTAAAATAATGTCTGTTCTCTAAATGCGGTTTGTACGCATTTTCGACAAAGTAACGAAATATTTCGTACGTGCCAAAATTTATTATACTAAATTAAGAGTATACTCGGTAGAAATATAGAATAGTAACAAAAAAAGGAGATTACAGCATTTCTGCGTAATCTCCTCGTATAGTTTAAAAAGGGACGCCCAGTGATGTGATGAAACTCCGAGTATACAAGATTTGAGAGCTCTCCGCCTTTGTAATCCACCGGCTTTGCAGCTTAGTCCACTGAGGTTTTATATGGCCCGCCATTGGCAAAAGAAGTCTTCTCGGTTTCGATTTTTTATTGATGAGTATCCCGATCGAACGTGGCGCGCCCCTATGGGTTGAGTGTCTGTTTCTGTTTTCTAATGCAAAGTTAATACTTTCATTTTATTCTGACAAGTGTTTCGCCCATTTTATATGTTTGCAATCGACATGATGTTGGCGAATACGCCAGCCGCCGTCACGCTTGCGCCCGCTCCGTAGCCCTGGATGAGCATCGGATACTCGCGGTAGCGTTCGGTTGTGAGCGCCACGATGTTGTTGCTGCCCTGCAGGTTGTAGAACGGGTGAGTGCGGTCCACCTCCTTCAGCGCCACCGACAGCTTGCCGTGGTCGAACGTAGCCACGAAGCGCCAGCGCTTGCCTTCAGCGTCGAGCTGTTTGCGTCGAGCCTCGAAGTCGGCGTCGAGCTTCGGCAGGTTCTTCCAGAACTCGTCTATGTTGCCCTCGAAGAACTCGTCGGGTATGAAGAGGTGTGCCTCCACGTCGGTCTTCTCTACCTTGTAGCCGGCTTCGCGCGCCAGAATGACGAGCTTGCGTATCACGTCTTTGCCCGAGAGGTCGATGCGCGGGTCGGGTTCGCTGTAGCCCTGCTCCTTGGCGCGGCGTACAGCCTCAGAGAGCGTCACGTCAGCCGAGATCTCGTTGAAGATGAAGTTGAGCGTGCCCGAGAGCACCGCCTCTATCTTCAGAATCACGTCGCCCGAGTTGCGCAGGTCGTTGATGGTGCCGATGATAGGCAGACCAGCGCCCACGTTGGTCTCGTAGCGGAAGAACACGCCGCGTGCCAGCGCCGTTTCCTTCAGGCGTGCGTACTTCTCGTACGACGACGATGCGGCTATCTTGTTCGCCGCAATCACCGATATGTTGTGCTCCAGCAGCGGCTGGTAAATCTCTGCCACCTCCTTGCTCGCCGTGCAGTCGACGAACACGCTGTTGAAGCAGTTCATTTCTATAATGGCGTCGCGCAGCTTGCTCTCGTTGCTCTCGTTGGCGTCTGCGAGCAGTTCGCGATAGTTGGCGAGGTCGATGCCGTCGCTGTTGAAGAGTGCCTTCTTAGATGTGGCTATGCCCACCACGTTCAGCTTCAGACGCTTTGTGCGCTTCAGCTCCTCATACTGATTGTGAATCTGTTCGAGCAGCTGTCCGCCCACTGTGCCCACGCCGCAGACAAAGAGGTTGAGCACCTTGTATTCAGACAGGAAGAACGAGTCGTGAATGGCGTTGAGCGCTTTGCGCAGATGTTCGCTCTTAACTACGAACGAGATGTTGGTCTGCGGCGCACCCTGCGCACACGCTATCATGCTGATGCCGGCTCTGCCGAGTGTGCCGAAGAGCTTGCCGGCGATGCCCGGCGTGTTCTTCATGTTCTCGCCTACGACGGCGATGGTAGCCAGTCCGTTCTCGGCGTGCATGGGGTACATGGCGCCCGTCTCTATCTCCTTCGCAAACTCGCCGTTGAGCACCTCTACAGCCTCCGCAGCGTCCTGGTCGCGCACGCCGATAGACGTAGAGTTCTCTGACGAAGCCTGCGACACCATGAACACGCTGATGCCGTTGTCTGCCAGGGCGGTGAAGATGCGGCGGTTCACACCGATCACACCCACCATCGACAGACCCGCTACGGTGATGAGCGTTGTGCCGTTGATGCTCGATATACCCTTGATGGGCTTGTCGTTGTTAGCCACCTTTTGCTTGATGATGCTGCCCTCGCCGTCGGGGTTGAACGTGTTCTTCACGCGGATAGGAATGTTCTTCACGCAGACGGGGTAGATAGTAGGCGGATATACCACCTTCGCACCGAAGTTGCAAAGCTCCATCGCCTCGATGTAGCTCAACTCCTTGATGGTGTAGGCGGTTTTTATGACGCGCGGGTCGGCGGTCATGAAGCCGTCCACGTCGGTCCAAATCTCAAGAATTTCGGCGTCGAGTGCTGCGGCGATGATGGCAGCGGTGTAGTCTGATCCGCCACGACCGAGGTTCGTAATCTCGTCGGTGTCGCGGTCTTTGCTTATAAAACCCGGAACAAGCGAAATGCGCTGCAGGTCGCTGAAGGTGCGACGCACGAGGCGGTTTGTCAGTTCGGAGTCGAGAGTGTTCTTATGATTCTTGCGCACGGTCTTGATGAACTCGCGCGAGTCGTACCACTTTGCGCCCTGCACCAGTGTAGCCACGATGTTAGAGCTGAGACGCTCGCCGTAGCTCACGATGGCGTCCTGCGTCTTCTTTGAGAGGTCGTGTATGAGGTACACGCCGAAGTAGATGGAACGCAACTGCTCGAAGAGCGAGTCTACGATGTTGAAGAGCTGTTCGCGTTTGCGCGGGTCGGTGATGATAGTGTCTATCATCTTGTGGTGGCGTTCCACCATAGCCTGAAATTCGTCCTTCCACGCCTCGTCGCCCTTCTGTGCGAGCACGGATGTTGCGATGAGCTTATCGGTGATGCCGCCCAGCGCGCTCACTACGACGATGATAGGCTGCTTCTGCGCCTCTTTCTCTACGATAGCCTTAAGGCTGAGAATACTCTCTACGGAACCCACTGAGGTTCCGCCAAACTTCAATACTTTCATTTCTTTTTGTTCTGTGGTTAATGTCTCCATACCAGGGAGACGCTTGTGTTTCGATGCGGGCGTGGCTCGAGGCGTGGTGCGACTGGCGTGCGTCGGGGTCCTCTTTACGAGCGAGGTTTTACGCTACTCCTTGGTCGTCATCTGCGTCGGGGCTGCGTCAGCACCGTGTCGTTGACAATAAAGTGATGGGGATGTGGGGGCAAAATTACGAAAAATGTTCTTAAAACGTTTCATTTCTTATGAAAATCGCATAAGTTTGCGTAATTTTGTACCCTAATAGGAGGGAGGTTTGTCAAAACTCGCAAGCTGTACGCCCCGAAGGGGCAGCCCCACATAGCCCAGGGCAGCGCCCTGGGTTAAAAGACGAACACGAGCCATACGCCCTGCAAGGGCAAAAGCTTAATTATTATGGTGTTGCCCTTCTTGCTCTGGCAAGCGGCAAAGCCGAGTCCAGGGCGCATTGTTAATTATATTCACCATGATACCCAGGGCGCTGCCCTGGGCTATGTGCTTTTGAGCTTTCAGCCCGCGTTAATTGAGTTTTGACACACCTCCCACGCACCCCACCAACCAAGCAAAAAATAACAAAAGAATAGATATGATTCAGGAATTTCAAATACGAGTGCTGCCAGTGGTAGCCTCGAGCGAGCAAAACATAATAAGCTACATTGCCGACGAAAAGGGCATCGACGCACGCACCATCAATGCCGTGCGTGTGCTGAAGCGTAGCATCGACGCACGTCAGCGCACCATCTTCATCAACCTCACCGTGCGTGTCTACATCAACGAGATACCGCAGGACGCCGAGTACGTACACACCGAGTACGGCGACGTGAGCCAGAAGCCGCAGGTGGTAGTGGTAGGCGAGGGCCCTGGCGGACTCTTCGCCTCGCTGCGTCTCATCGAACTGGGCTTGCGCCCCGTGGTGCTTGAGCGCGGCAAGGACGTGCGCCAGCGCAAGGTAGACCTCGCCAATATCACCAAGACGCAGAGCGTAGACCCCGAGAGCAACTACTGCTTCGGCGAGGGCGGCGCCGGCGCTTACTCCGACGGCAAACTCTACACCCGCTCGAAGAAGCGCGGCAGCATCGAGAAGATTCTTAACGTGTTCTGCCAGCACGGAGCCTCTACGTCTATCCTCGTCGACGCCCATCCGCATATCGGCACCGACAAGTTGCCGCAGGTTATCGAGGCTATGCGCAACACCATCATACGCTGCGGTGGCGAGGTTCACTTCCAGACCAAGATGACCCGACTGCTGCTCGAGGGCGACAAGGCGGTGGGTGTTGAGGCTGTCGACCTGCAGACCGGTGCCGAGAAGACCTTCCGCGGACCGGTCGTTCTCGCCACGGGACACTCCGCTCGCGACGTCTACCGCTATCTCGCCGAGGCGAAGATAGAGATTGAGGCGAAGGGCATCGCCGTCGGCGTGCGCCTTGAGCATCCGTCGCAGCTGATTGACCAGATACAGTATCACTCGCGCAACGGACGCGGCAAGTATCTGCCTGCTGCCGAGTATAGCTTCGTGACACAGGTAGACGGACGCGGTGTCTACTCGTTCTGTATGTGTCCCGGTGGTTTCGTCATTCCGGCGGCTACCGACAAGCAGCAGCTCGTCGTTAACGGCATGAGCCCAAGCAACCGTGGCACGCAATGGTCCAACTCGGGCATGGTTGTGGAAACACGCCCCGAGGACGTGGGCGGCGACGAGAACGATCCGCTGCGCGTGATGCACTTCCAGGAAGAACTGGAGCGTGCGTGCTGGCAGCAGGGCAACATGAAGCAGACCGCTCCGGCGCAGCGCATGGCAGACTTCGTGAACAACCGTCTGAGCTACGACCTGCCCAAGAGCAGCTATGCCCCCGGACTCATATCCTCGCCCCTTCACTTCTGGATGCCGCAGCACGTGTGCAAGCGTCTGCAGGAGGGTTTCAAGAAGTTCGGCAAGATGAGTCACGGCTTCCTCACCAACGAGGCTGTGCTCATCGCCACCGAGACCCGCACATCGTCGCCCGTGCGCATCACACGCGACTTCACCACGCTGCAGCACGTGCGCATCCAGGGACTCTTCCCCTGCGGCGAGGGCGCTGGCTATGCCGGTGGCATCGTCTCGGCTGGTGTCGACGGCGAGCGCTGCGCAGAGATGTGCGCAGAGTATCTGAACAAGTAAACAGCTGAAGAATCCAGCCGGCGATTACACTAAATCGCCGGCTTTTTTATGTCTGATATCAGCTTCTTTTATATTTAATTGCAGCTTCTTTTATATTTAATTGCAGCTTCGTTTATTTCTAATCTGAAACTATGCGCAATTACCGCAGCACAATAACCCTATTCCCGCAATGCGGTAACGCTGTTTTAGATATGCGGTAATGTCAGTTTTGCTGCGCGGTAATCATGTTTTTGCAGCGTGGTAATAGGGCTGGATATTGGTACCATTGCCGTAAATACTAATTCTTTATAGTTGTCGAGGCGGTATAATGAATAGAAAGACATAGCTGCCTAATCACTATATTGGAAAGTTTTATGATGTTGTTATCCAGTTTGTTATGCAGATATTTAGTGGTGCCCTAAAATTTTTATGAATACCCCTTTAAATTTTCATAATTTATGTCTTTGTCATTTAAATAAAAAACGTTACCTTTGTAATGTTTATTTAATCACATTTTGTGGTAAACCTAAAATCAAATAATCAAATTTGTTATGATAAAGGCAAAATTTCATCTGTTAACACCGGGCAATTTGTTAAAGTCAATAATTGTTGCATTTACTATGGTTGCTTTTGTTGCATGTTTTGGCAATGTAAACACTTCTAATTCTAAGTTTTTTACAGAAGATGGCATAAGTACTGAGAAGATAAAATCTTTTGCATCTAGCCAGCCGTCAAATGTGAAATTTTATGTTGAAGTATCGGGTAGTATGAATGGTTTTTTCCGTTCAAACTTATCTACTAAATTCAAAAATGATGTGTGGTCTGTCATAACAGATTTTGTATCATCTGACGGTCATGTTAACGTCTTTGGTGAGCAAAGTAGGGCTGCTGTCGCTGTACCGGTAAATACGTTCCGGGATGGAATGAATAAGGGTGCATTTGTTTCAGGTTCTTCTACAGATGTTCCAGATATGATTTCACGCATGCTTGATAATGTTGATGTAAAGTCTTCAGAGGTGGGTGTGTTGATCTCGGATATGAAGTATGATCCAGTTGGAAATTCTGCTTTGCAGGCTCTTTTAACCCAATATTCAACCGATATACGTAATGTTATGATGCGCCATCGTAATGTTGCTGTGTGTTTGATTGCTGCTACATCCGAATATATAGACAAGAATGGCAATGAAGCTACTCCTGATTCTCCTTATTATTATCTAGTAGTTGGTAATAAGGCCAATGTTGTGTATATGCGTAATTTTATAGCAACGTTGCTCAATCATAATAAGACATTTGTTGATGAAATAGAATGGGGTATAGACTATTTGTCGCCATCAATAACCATAAGTGATGCTGATTATCTTACAGAGATTGAAGCCAATAAATCATATGGTGGTTTTGATGATGAGTGCAGTATCGTGTTGGATATTGACTTGACGAATTATCCCTGGGCGTTTGAGAACAAGGATTACCTTGTTAGGAATCTATCTATAAAAAGTGAGAATGGAGCAGAGGCTGTTATAGATGTAAAGAAGATTGCATATGATGTGTCTTTTGACGATGGCAAACAATTGAAACGTACGGCAATCGCTAAGGTTCCAGTTAAAATACAGAATATGTATGATGAGTCAGATGTTTTCGAGATTACGTTGAATTGTCCGGAAACCCAGGAACCTAACGCCCGTTTTATGCGTTATCTCAACTCTCAAAACGTAAATGATGTCACTACAACTTTCTCTATGGAAGGTTTGCTTCGTGGCTTCTATTCAAGTATGGAGCGTTTCAAGGAAGCAAGTCCAGTGCATTTGTTGATAAGTACAAAATAAATATGATACTATGATAAATTTTCTAGCAGCCATTACATGGTTTTTTCCAAAAAAAGAATATTTAGCAAGATTTGCTGACAACGAGTCTGCTAAGAAAGCTGCAACAAGGTTGTGGAATGCAATTGACAGCGGAGATATTATTCTTGTAATAGTAATGTTATTACTAACGTTGGCAATTTGTTGGTGGTATTTCTTTCCTTTCAATAACAAGCCAGGGCGACATTATCATCCAAAATATTGGGTGTTATGGGGTCTTGTGGCACTTGTCATAGTTTTTGCGGCTTCGTATTTTGTCTGCAATATGATAGCCAAGAATCCTGGCTTTGATGTAGGATTTCTTTTCAAGGTTTCTGCTCTGAACACTTTTTATGCCTTTGTGGTTTATTTATTTGTGTCTTGGACTATCAATAGAACTGGGAAAAGTAATGCCTATCCTTTTATTTAAGCATAATAAGCTATGAAAAAAGTATTTGTGTTTTGTGTAGGTGGCACGGGATTGCGTGTCATGAAATCGGTGACAATGCTTATGGCTGCTGGTATGGATACCAACGGGTATACAATAGTGCCAATAAAGGTTGATCCTCATAGAGATCTTGACGAAAGAAAAGGTCTTAATGCTCTTCTTGAAGACTATGAGAAAATATACAAGAGAACTGTTACTGACGGAAGTGAAATTCTTAATCCACTTAAAGGATTCTTTTCTTCAGAAATGGTTAGTCTAGGCGAATTGTACAATCAGCAAAACGATACAGATGAACTGGGTGGTGAAGAATCTCGTTTCGGTGATTATATAGATGCATATTTGCCTAATGATGAGGTCAATAAGTTTTTTGTGCAGACGCTTTATTCTCAAAAAAATTTAGACAGCAAATTGTCTGTAGGTTTTAAAGGAAATCCAAATGTTGGTACCGTTGTACTTGGAGATATGATAGACGGTGCAAATTGGTTTGAGGGCTTTCTTGACAAATTCAATGATGGTGATAGAATATTTATCATCAGTTCTATTTTTGGTGGAACTGGTGCCTCTGGTTATCCTTTGATAGAAAAGAAAATACGAAACTCGAAAGATTACCCAAGGGTAATGAAGGCTTTGATGGGTGCTGTTACGGTGCTCCCTTATTATTCTCTTGAAGATCCGGATACAACAAATAGTGATATAGACTCAACAAGTTTCTTGACAAAAGCAAAGAGTGCTCTTGCTTATTATGAGGATACTGTGCAGTCTAATTATCTTTATTATGTTGGAGAGAAAAGCGAGAATTGGACTACTTATGAAAATAATGAAGTAGAACAACGGGATAAAGCGCATTTTGTCGAATTGGTTGCTGCAAGTGCTTTGTTTGATTTCCTAAAACGTGAAGAGCCTGATACAACTCAGTATTTGTCTCGTGCAATAAGAGAAAACAAGCAGTCGCTAGATCATATTTCACTCGGTGATGATTACAACGACATATTAAAGTGTTTGGCTGACTTTTCCCTCCTTCGTCTTATTGTGAATGTTCTACCTAACGAACCGTATTTTCCATTAAAGAAACGTCGTGCAATGGATGAGAAGTTTTATAGTGGTGATGAATATGTGGCATTGAAAAATTTCCTTGAGGCATTTAAGGTGTGGTATGACGAGTTGGCTACCAATAAACGCGCTTTTACACCTCTTAATCTTGATAAGGAAAATAAGCTCTCATCGTGGATAAAAGGAATGTCACTTGAACTTAATAACGATTCTGATATTCTGCTGGGTATGATTGAAGCCAACCGCTTGGATAAAGAAAATCATAATAACCAGTTCCGTTATATGCTTGCATTCGCCTATGAAGCGATTAATAAGTATACGAAAGGTCTTCTTAAAAATGAATAGTTATGGATACTAATAAAAGTATAGATTTAAACATAATTGACCGTGGACTTAGCGGTCAAAAATGGACAAGCGAACGTGGTAAGATCACGAAAGACGACATAGATAAAATACAAGAGCAAAAAACAGGTAATGGAGGTGCTTTAAATGCGCTTCCTACGCCTTTTGCCCGTTTCTTTATTTTTAAAGAGGCATTTCGTCGAGTTCTTGAGGAGAAACTGTCTCCAGAAAACGAGGCTGGACTTGCCTATACACGTCTTGTCTCTGATTGTCTTGATATTTTTGAGTTGTTGTTCTATTTAAATTACTCAAGTTTCGGATTTAGACTTCAAGCCGTTTGAGCATACTCTCTAAGTGCA
>ERZ1673734.138-NODE-138-length-72393-cov-127.088543_pt1 | contig 72393 bp, 72 predicted proteins | sample MGYA00580199_ERZ1673734 | MGnify/ENA primary metagenome ERZ1673734 (study PRJEB41218, sample SAMN15661742) | gut metagenome | host: Homo sapiens | place: Canada: London | collected 2015-08-20/2019-03-30 | study: EMG produced TPA metagenomics assembly of...
TGTTGAAGTTGAACAGAACGTCAGACTTCAGAGTGAAGTGCTTGGTCTGTACTTCTGGCGCTGGAGCCGGAGCTGGAGCTACGACTGGCGCATCTTCCTGCTGACCGAAACGGTAAGAAACACCAACGCTCAGCATGCCGTTGTCTGGACGAACACCAACGGTAGCACCGTCACCGATGTTGTTAACCCACTGGTATTCCAGACGGGTAGCGATGTCACGGGTCATTGCCCACTCAACGCCACCAGCGAATACTGGGGAAACACCAGTGTCGTGGTCGTCACCAGCGATGCTGTTGCTGGAGTCTGCACGCCATACCATGCCGCCCAGACGGGTGTACACGTCCAGATCGTCAGTTACTGGGTAACCCAGTTTAGCGGTCAGCTGTACGCCTTGAGCTTTGAAAGCGCCATTTACGTTGTCGCCTTTGTAAGGCATACGACCTAACCAGTCGTAACCCATTTCAAAGCCAACATACGGGTTAACCTGGTAACCACCAAAAGCACCAGCGCCCAGTTGGTTTTCATGGGTCGGGCCATTGTTGTTGATGAAACCAGTGTCATGGTACTGGGACCAGCCCAGTTTAGCACCAGTGTACCAGGTGTTATCTTTCGGAGCGGCCTGCGCTACGGTAGCGAAACCAGCCAGTGCCACTGCAATCGCGATAGCTGTCTTTTTCATTTTTTGCGCCTCGTTATCATCCAAAATACGCCATGAATATCTCCAACGAGATAACACGGTTAAATCCTTCACCGGGGGATCTGCTCAATATTAACTCTACCGATATCTTCGGCTTATGCCGAGCACCCCTGGCGATGTAAAGTCTACAACGTAGCTGAAAACTTACAAGTGTGAAGTCCGTCAGGCATATGAAAAAAAAAGTTCCGTATACCTAATATTTAACAATTTTTGAACGAATTTTGTGCAGTAAAATTAACGAGAACCGCGTCAGACAAGCCTTGCCGCAGTTTTGGCGCGTTGAACTTTTTTTGCATACTGCGGTCGAAAAAAATTCCAGGAAAACTCTTAAAATGACTCAATGGTACACATTTGAGTGAATTTTTAGCCCGGGATGTTGTCTTCTGCGATAGGAATCTCCACGAACTGGCCGCATGATGAAACCCATCGCGTTACCTTCTTCAGCCGCTTCAGTCAGACGCAAATGTTCCTCTTGCGACAGATCCTCAGGCAACCACCCAATCACGACGCTATAGTTCCCGGTACGTAATGCCCGGACCATCGACTCGACCGTATCGCAAGGGGAGAGTTGATTAATCTGCATCACCTTCGCTAACGGCAGCCCAGCCGACTGAACCCATTCGCGACTTAATTTTTGCTGTGGCGTCAGCCAGAGCTGCCAGCGAGACTGTTGCCCGAGCTGCTGCAAAAGCGGCAGGAGTAAGAGTTGTGTCAACAGCGGCTGGTCTTCACGGTAAACCACTTCACTGATAAGCCCTGTCGATTCACGCCCGATAGAATTCTGCGCAGCATTGCCTGCGGCAGAAGTAGAAGGTGTTAAGTGATTTGCATAGCCTGAAGTGTACATATTCATTCCAGCCCTGTAGTTACTGTATGGATATACAGTAACCCCTGTATGCATAAAGATCAACCTCATTTTCGGAAAGCGACTCGCAAATTTCATCGATTCCTGGTGAACCTGAAAAAATCATCTTGCCCAACGGCAATAAGTTGCCTATTTTCCTGCTAACGGATCCGTTAGTAAGAAATATCGTGGTTACTGTATGATTTTTAATGGAATTATCATGAAAAAGATATCTTATGAACGGATTTATCAATCTCAAGAATACCTCTCTCCGCTGGGTGAAATTCATCATCGCGCCCTGTTTGGCGGTTATACCCTGGCCGTGGATGAAGCGGTATTCGCGATGGTGTCTGACGGTGAGCTTTACCTTCGCGCCTGTGAGCAAAGTGCAAAATACTGTGTAAAAAACGCCTCTTCTTTTCTGACCCTGATGAAACGAGGACGTCCTGTGCTGCTTAATTACTACCGTGTGGATGAAGGTCTGTGGCAAAACAGGGAAAAACTGCTTCAGCTCTCCTCGTTTGCGCTCGATGCCGCCAGGAAAGAGCGCTACCAGCGCCATCAGCGTAACCGGCTTAAAGATCTGCCGAACCTGACCTTTCAGATTGAGGTCCTGCTTATGGAGGCGGGCATTACTAATGAAGAGACGCTACGACAGTTGGGGGCGAAGACGAGCTGGCTGAAAATGCGCTCTAAGAATAAAGCGCTGAGTATCCGGGTATTGTTCGCGCTTGAAGGCGCGATTGAAGGATTACATGAAGCGGCACTCCCGGCGGATATTCGCCGGGAGCTTACGGAGTGGTTTAATGCGCTGCCTGAGTCGCAGGGCCATCATTCCGCCAGGTAGCGATCTGCTGTCGCAGCCGACAAATTTCCGGCAGCAAAGCGATAAGCAGGCCAATTTGCTGAAGGACCAGTGGAGCTTTGTTGTCGGTGCCTGGATCAAGGTGTGCGATACGTTGCACCAGTTCATCCAGTGCCTGGTGAACCCGTGGCTCATCCGCAGGTTGATGATGAAGCGCATCATCAACGTAGCAAACGGCATCGTCCAGCAGTGCCAGGATGCCCGGATTCGTCAGTTTCTCTCGGTGGGCGCCAAGGGTAGAGATATAGCTGGTGAACGTGTGGTTCAGACACAGCAGGCGGAAGGCTGTCTCCCGGATTTCTGCCGTGGCGCGCGGCTCAGTTGACATATTCGAGACAACGGAAGCCAGCTCTGCATCAGTGTTATGCGCATCGCGACGGGCAATCCGATAGGCCAGACGGTTATCGCGACCCTGATGGTATTGCTCAAGTATGGCGTCCAGATAGCGGCAGTTGGCGTTCATTGCTCTGTCGGACACGCGCGGTAAATTTCGGAAACGCCAGTCCGGCCAGATAAAGCTCACCGCCGCCCAGGCGATGGCGCAGCCGATAAGCGTGTCGATCACACGGGGGAGGGCCACTTCAAAGCCTTCACCCAGCAGATTGAAGCAGAGCAGAACCAGCAGCGTGATGAACATCGTGGCGTGGGCATACTGCACATTGCGGAAGGCGAAGAACAGTACCCCGGTAATCACAATCAGGATCAGTTGCCCTTCTACTGAGGGTACAAAATAGAGCACCGGCAGCCCGATGGCGACCCCGACTAACGTCCCGACAATACGCAGCGCGAGTCGATGGCGGGTAGCGTTATAGTTCGGCTGGCAGACGAACAGGCTGGTCAGCAGGATCCAGTAGCCGTGGTGCAATCCTGTTATCTGGATAAACGCGTAGCCAACGCACAGTACCAACGACATCCTTACCGCATGGCGAAAGAGGGCGGATTCCGGCGTAAAATGACGGCTCAGGCGCAGCCATATATCGCTGAAACCGTTGAGACTGTCGTCGGCAAGCTGGTTGTCAGCGTCATTGCCCGGCATCGCCATCGCCTGTTCAGACTCAATGGTGGCGAGCTGAGCATCGATGGCTCTCAGGTTGTTGAGCAGGAATCCCAGGGCTTTGAACTGTTCCGGCGAAGTTCCACTGGCCTGAACGCGATCGAGCGCCGCATCCAGGTGGCTGAATGCGCGTTCAAAGCGAGGATCGTGCTGATAGGGCGTGCGCAGCAGTATTGAGCGCGCAAGTTGCTGGCAGGCCTGAGACTGCATCGACAGCAGACGCTGGAAACGGAACATCACGTCGCTGTAGCGGAATTTCTCGCGCAGATCAGCGTACTGTACATGCGAGGAGCTGGCGCGCTCGTGAATATCCTGGGCAACAAAGTAGTAGTGCAGGGTGCGCCGGGTACCGCGCTGACCGCGATCGCCGCGCAGACGGGTGAGCAGAGACGCTTTGGTCTGATTCAGCGTGGCGACCAGTTGGCCATTTGCCAGCGCCAGATCGTACAGGGGCGCCTGGCTGTCCTCTTCGATATCCGGATCAAACAGCCGGGATTTCAGCTCCAGATAGTGGGCCAGCTGTTCGTAACTGCGGGCAATGTTGTCCTGTAAGGCACGAACCGGAAAAATAAGATGCCCGGTTAAGGTCAGCAGGTTATACCAGATAGCGCCCAATAGCAGCAGGACCGGTTGCTGATACCACTGATCGTAAAGAGAGACGCCCAGCATGGTGTAAATGGCAATCAGCAGGGCGCCAAACGCGATAGTGGCGTAGCGTTGCCCGAGGCCGCCGAGCAAAATGAAGCCGCTGGTGGACACCGTCAGCCCTAAGGCAAACAGCCAGGGCCACGGGAAAAGCAGCTCAACGGAGGCGGAAGCAATAAAGAAGCAGACCAGCGTGATGACCAGATTACGCAAACGACCGGCCAGGCGGTCGTCGAGATCCGCCAGCGCGCCGGCCACCACCCCAAGCGTGAGGGGGATGGTGAGCTTCACATCATTCAGCCACCACGGCAGAGCGACGGTGCCGCAGAGGGCGATAAATATCCTGACGTTATACAGCCAGTTACTGTTCCATGTATAGCGACGAAGCAGGGGGCTTAGCATGAGAGCGGCCAGTCCTTATTACTGAAAACGACGACGGGCATTGGCTTCACGCGCGGCTTGCGCCACTTCGACCGGAACAACTCGGCGTCCTACCGGCCACAGGGCGATGGTAGCAATTTTGAAATTAGCGAGGCCAACCGGAATGCCAATAATCGTAATGCACTGGGCGATACCGGCGAAGATATGCATCAGACACAGCCACCAGCCAAAGAAGATTAGCCATAAAATATTCAGCAGCGTGCCGCCGGTATTCATCAGGGCATTTTTTCTTTCCGGCTCCAGTTCATCCACGTGCACGGCTTCATTTCCATAAGGAACGAGGGACAGTTTGGTGATTTCCCAGCAGGAGCGCGTCAGCGGAAGGGTGAAGATAAGCACGATGCTCACCAGGGTGGCAAAAAGCCAGGAAAGGGTGGTGGCAAAACCGCCAAGGACAAAATTCAACACATTCAGAACGGTACGCATAAACCCTCATTTCCTTCGATATGATTAACGCCCGGTGATTGTAACGTTTTTTTGGGCTGGAGCACCTTAAAACTGGCAGTTAAACTGTCTGACAAATTATGACCTCGTGGATCCGGCAGGATATGGAACTGAAAGCAACTTCAATGGGCAAACGCCTGGCGCAGCACCCTTACGACAAGGTTGTGCTTCTTAATGCGGGAGTGAAAGTCTCCGGTGAACGCCACGAATACCTTATTCCGTTTAATCAGCTACTGGCCATTCACTGTAAACGAGGGCTGGTATGGGGGGAGCTGGAGTTCGTTTTACCGGCAGAGAAAGTGGTGCGACTCCACGGGACCGAGTGGGCGGAAACCCAACGCTTCCACCATCATCTGAACATGCGCTGGCACCAGTGGAGCCAGGAGATGAGCGTGATTGCCGCACAGGTGCTGCATCAGGTGCTGGACGATATCGCGCTAAGCAATACGCAGCAGAAGTGGCTGACGCGCCAGCAAACCGCCGGGCTTCAGCAAAAAATCACCCAGGCGCTGACGGCATTGCCTTTACCGGTGGCGCGGCTTGAGGAATTTGATAACTGTCGCGATGCGTGGCGGAAGTGTCAGGCCTGGCTTAGCGATATCGAGAAAAGCCGTCTGGCGCATAACCAGGCCTGGACTGAGGCGATGCTTACGCAATATGCCGATTTCTTCAGTACGGTGGAATCATCGCCCCTCAATCCTGCCCAGGCGCGCGCAGTGGTGAATGGCGAGCACTCTTTACTGGTGCTGGCAGGCGCAGGGAGCGGCAAAACGTCGGTTCTGGTGGCGCGCGCGGGCTGGCTTCTGACAACGGGCGAGGCAGTTGCCGACCAGATTTTGCTGCTGGGTTTTGGTCGCAAGGCGGCGCAGGAGATGGATGAGCGCATTCAGGCGCGTTTGCATACCCAGGATATCTCGGCGCGCACGTTCCACTCCCTCGCTTTACACATCATTCAACAGGGCAGCAAAAAAGTCCCTGTTGTCAGCAAGCTGGAGAATGATGCTCAGGCTCGCCAGGCGCTGTTTATCAAGGCATGGCGTCAGCAGTGCAGTGAAAAAAAGGCGCAGGCGAAAGGTTGGCGTCAGTGGCTTGAAGAGGAACTCAACTGGGAGGTGCCGGAGGGCAGCTTCTGGCAGGATGAAAAGCTGGCGCGCCGGCTGGGCTCTCGTCTCGACCGGTGGGTAAGCCTGATGCGCATGCACGGCGGCTCTCAGGCGGAGATGATAGAAAGCGCACCGGAAGCGATCCGCGCCGTGTTTTCTAAGCGGGTAAAGCTAATGGCGCCGATGCTGAAAGCGTGGAAAACCGCGCTGAAAGACGAAAACGCGGTCGATTTTTCCGGGCTAATCCATCAGGCCATTATCATTCTGGAGAAAGGGCGCTTCGTCAGTCCGTGGAAACACATTCTGGTGGATGAGTTTCAGGATATTTCGCCGCAGCGCGCTGCGCTGCTTTCGGCGCTGCGGGCGCAGAATAAACATACGTCGCTGTTTGCCGTGGGCGATGACTGGCAGGCTATCTACCGCTTCAGCGGGGCGCAACTTTCCCTCACAACGGCCTTCCATCACTATTTTGGGGAAGGCGATCGCAGCGATCTGGACACCACCTACCGCTTCAACTCGCGGATTGGTGAAATTGCCAACCGTTTTATTCAGCAGAACCCGCATCAGCTGTCGAAGCCGCTTAACAGCCTGACGTCGGGGGATAAAAAGGCCGTCACGCTGCTGGGGGACGATCAGCTGGAACCGCTGCTGGATAAACTGAGCGGCTATGCGAAACCGGATGAACGGATTCTGGTCCTGGCGCGTTATCACCACCTCAAGCCGACGGCGCTGGAAAAAGCGGCAACGCGCTGGCCAAAACTACAGCTCGATTTTATGACCATTCACGCCAGTAAAGGGCAGCAGGCCGACTACGTAATTGTGGTGGGGCTGAAAGAGGGGAGTGACGGATTCCCGGCACCGGCGCGGGAATCCGTGATGGAAGAGGCGTTATTGCCTGTTCCGGAAGATTTCCCGGATGCAGAGGAGCGGCGTTTACTGTACGTGGCGATAACCCGCGCGCGGCATCGCGTGTGGCTCTTGTTCAACAAAGAGGAGCCGTCGGTGTTTGTCGATATTTTGAAAAGTATTGACGTGCCGGTGGCGAGAAAGCCGTAACGCGCCGGGCAAATTCTGTAGGCCCGGTAAGCGCAGCGCCACCGGGCAAAAAACTACTTCAGTCTCTCCGCAAGATAACGCTGATAATCCGGGATCAAAATCTCCACCGGATCGTTAAACTGCGGCGATTCAATGATGAAATCTGCCGTTGAAAGATTGGTGGCTACCGGAATGTTCCATACCGTCGCCAGACGCAGCAGCGCTTTAACGTCCGGATCATGCGGAACCGCGTTCAGCGGATCCCAGAAGAATATCAGAACGTCAATTTTACCTTCCGAAATCTGAGCGCCGACCTGCTGGTCACCCCCCATCGGGCCGCTCAGCATGGCATTCACTTCCAGACCGGTTTCGCGGTGGATCAGGTTGCCGGTTGTTCCCGTGGCAGAAAGGGCATGATGCTGTAAAAGAGGCTGATGGCGACGAACCCAGTTAAGCAGCATTTGTTTACAGTGATCGTGCGCAACCAGAGCAATGTGCTTGCGCGCCGGAAGTGTGCGTGTTGTCAGTTCCATAATCTTATCCGTGAGGTTACCTCGCTACACGATGACGGGAACTGACTGATGCTGCAAGAGAAAGGACGAAAAAATGTGGCTTACGACGAAGGTTGTCGTTTCGCCCATTGCAGAAAACGGGCGCGCGTGTCCGGATCGGCATTCTGGAACCAGAATTTGAGGCGTTGCTCAGTAAGGGTCTGCGACTGAGGAGGGAGTACATCCAGCTCCGATACGCCCGAAAGCAGGGTACTGTCATCCGCCATCATGGTGGCGAACTGGGGCAGGGAGGCGCGCCTGCTGGCTCTGTTATAGATCTCCGTGTCCGCTTCGTAATCTGTTCCTTTTGGCCTTTTTGTCAGCGCCAGGATATCCAGCTTTACCGGGATGGGCATAGAATCCCCGTCCACCAGCTCAATGCGCGGTGAGGCATCAAATGCCAGTGACTCTTTTTCTGTCTCAAAGTGCGGGAGACGAAAATTGACCTGGCTGATGCGTTGGGTATTAAAGCTGACCACCAGCGGAGGCGAAATGTACACCTGCTGTTCGTTGTCGGCGAGGCGAATCGTCTTTTCAACCCGAAAAACCACCTGATGCGGGCCATTATCCAGCTCGATGCTGTCTGCGCCCCGCAGCAGGGAGCTGGAGACTTTTTTCCCGTCCAGCACCAGCAGGTCAATGTCGGTTGAGAGTCTGAGGGTGGTTGCGAAAACACAAACCGGCATGATTAACGCAACCACAGCCCAGGCAATGCCGGTTTTCATAGCAGACTCCTGTAGACAAACTACCCGGTAAGAATGTATCAAAATTTTTCGATAAACACGTTTACTAACATATAGACATATTTCGCCGTTTTGCCCTCATACTTCTGTATGGGATGCGTGGTTGAGATGTCTGCTTTGACGTACACTTTGAAAAAAACCAGGAGGAACAGCATGAAAGAGAACGACATTGTCGAGATTCTGACGTCCACGCGCACTATCGCGCTGGTCGGCGCGAGCGATAAACCGGATCGCCCAAGCTATCGGGTCATGAAATACCTTCTGGACCAGGGATATCACGTGATCCCGGTCTCGCCGAAGGTGGCGGGGAAAACGCTGCTGGGTCAGCAAGGCTATGCGACGCTCGCGGACGTGCCGGAAAAGGTGGATATGGTGGACGTTTTCCGTAATTCAGAGGCGGCCTGGGGCGTGGCGCAGGAGGCGATTGCCATCGGCGCGAAAACGCTGTGGATGCAGCTGGGCGTAATTAATGAGCAGGCGGCCGTGCTGGCACGCGATGCCGGGCTGAAGGTGGTGATGGATCGCTGTCCGGCAATCGACATCCCCCGTCTGGGGCTGGCAAAATAAAAAAAGCCCGCTTGACGGGCTTTTTTACACCTTTAGTTACGCAGTCTCGGCGCCTGTAACTGTTTGCGGATGGTCTGAGCAAGCTCGTCCATAGTGGGTTGTTCCGGATGCTCATCCTGTAGTTCACCACTCAGCTGCGCTTCGGCAAGATAGGTATGGACAGGCTGACCATCGTCGCCCTCCATAACCACATGATACCAGGGCGCGGCGCGAAGCTCTGCGTCAACGGCCAGATCGTCTGCTGACGGTTCATCAAGGGAATACTCCGGGTCGATATCCACGACCACACCCAAATATCCAAGCAAGGTGTGGCGGACCTGCTGGCCGATACCGAATTTGCTGGCAATCATAGTCACCTCCCGGGAAACATTACATACACACTATGTGCGGGCAATATTTCTCTTTTCAAGTTACATGACGCGACAGGCAAACCCTTTCAGATACAGCCCTTCCGGGTAGGTAGCGATCACCGGGTGATCGGCGGCCTGACGGAACTGCTCTATAAATTGTACATCACGACCCGCATCTATTGCGGCATCGGCGATGATTTTTTGGAATAAATCTGTCGTCATCAGGCCAGAGCAGGAGAACGTCAGCAGAACGCCACCCGGGTTCAGCAGCTGGATCGCCAGCATGTTGATGTCTTTATAGCCACGGCAGGCGCCCATCAGCTGGCTTTTGTTTTCAACAAACTTCGGCGGGTCCATCACGATGACGTCAAATTTCTCGCCCTGGTCGCGGTATTTACGCAGCAGTTTGAATACGTCGTCGCGCACAAACTCCGCTTTGCTCAGATCCAGCTTATTCAGCTCAACGTTCTGCTTCGCCACGTCCAGCGCTTCCTGTGAGGTGTCGACGCTCACCACCTGAGCACAGCCGCCCATCAGGGCAGAGACCGCAAAGCCGCCGGTATAAGAGAAGCAGTTCAGCACGCGTTTATCGGCAACGTACTGGCGCGTTGCCAGACGGCTGTCACGCTGGTCGAGGTAATAACCGGTCTTATGGCCGCCCTGGATATCCACCAGCAGCTTCATGCCATGTTCTTCGATAGGCAGCAGGGCAGGCGGCAGTTCGCCGGTGACCGGGCCCTGCGTCAGCTCCATGCCCTCTTTTTTACGTACCGCCACGTCGCTGCGGTCGTAAATGGCACATTCCGGGCACAGGGTTTGCAGGGCGCTAATTAGCGCGGCACGCTGGTATTCCGCCCCGGCGCTCAGCAGCTGCAACACCAGGAAATTGCCGAAGCGGTCAATGGTCACGCCCGGCAGCCCGTCGGATTCACCGGCAATCAGACGATAGCTGTCCAGCCCGTCACGCTTTGCCAGCCACTCGCGCCACTGCTGCGCCTGTTGCAGACGACGGACAAAGAAGTCGATATCGATGGCTTCTTCTTTATCGAACGTCCAGACGCGCGCGCGGATCTGAGATGCAGGCGAGTATGCGCCGCGTGCTAACCATTTCCCCTGATGGTCAACAATATCGATGGTTTCACCGAGGCTGGCTTTACCTTCCATGCGGGCAACCGCGCCGGAAAAGACCCAGGGATGGCGGCGCAGTAATGACTTCTCGCGCCCTTTGGCTAACACTAAACGTACACTCATAATTTGCTATTCTGTCGATTCCAATGAAATGGCCGCCATTTTCCCGACTTCAGCGAGGAAATGCAACGCGCCAGTCGGATAAGGAGAAGGATGATGTCAAATGTATGCACCATTGCCTGGGTCCATGGCCTTGTACAGGGCGTCGGATTCCGCTACAGCACCCAGCGCGAAGCCCTTCAGCTCGGACTGACGGGGTATGCGCGTAACATGGATGATGGCAGCGTGGAGGTTGTGGCCTGCGGTGAGGCGGATCGGGTAGAGAAGCTGGTGGCGTGGCTGAAAGCGGGCGGACCGCGCAGCGCGCGGGTTGATAAGGTGCTAACGGAACCGCATCAACCCGGCCGGGAATACGCTGACTTCAGTATTCGCTATTAAATGCATTTTACCGGCTTTGGCAGGCCGGCAATTTTTGTCGCCTGTTTAGCCGGGCCTTTCGGAAACAGGCGATACAGATAACGGCTGTTGCCTTTCTCTTCGCCAAATTTATTCGCCATGGCTTTGACCAGCATGCGGATAGCCGGAGAGGTGTTGAATTCGAGGTAGAATTCGCGCACAAAGCGCACCACTTCCCAGTGTTCCGGGGAGAGGGTAATTCCTTCGTTTTCCGCAATTTTCTCCGCCAGCGCTTCGCTCCACTGGCTGCTCTCTTTCAGATAACCGTCATTATCGGTTTCGATCTCTTTGCCTTCAAAACTCAACATATTCATTCACGCGTTAGTCAAAAACCGCCTCAGTCTACCAAAAAAACAAAGCCCCGCATAAGCGGGGCTTTGTTCACAGCACGGTGAGTTAATCGCGGCTGGCGAAGCCCAGGATACTCAGCAGGCTGACAAAAATATTGTACAGCGACACATACAGGCTCACGGTGGCGCGGATATAGTTCGTCTCACCGCCGTGAATGATGTTGCTGGTTTCATACAGGATTGCGCCGGATGAAATCAGGATAAACACCGCGCTGATTGCCAGATGCAGAGCAGGCAATTGCAGGAAGATGTTCGCCAGCATACCGACCAGCACAATCACGATACCCGCCATCAGCATACCGCCGAGGAAGGACATGTCCTTACGGGTGGTCAGCACGTAGGCCGAGCAGCAGAAGAACACCAGCGCGGTACCGCCCAGCGCCATACCAATCACGTCGCCCATTCCGGCAGACAGATAGGCGTTCAGGATTGGCCCCAGGATGTAGCCCAGGAAGCCGGTGAAGGCGAAAGCGGAGAGAATACCCACCGGTTTATCCGCGGTTTTATAGGTCAGGAACATCAGACCATACATACCCACCAGCGTCAGGATCAGGCCCGGAGAAGGCAGCATCAGTACGGTGCTGGCCGTCGCGGTGATCGCCGAAAACGCCAGCGTCAGGCTGAGCATGAAATAGGTATTGCGCAGCACCTTATGGGTGCTGAGTAGCGATGTGCGGTCGCGTGAAGAAGTAATTATACGATCCATGAGTCACTCTCTTATGACAGATGTAATTAGCGCAAAGAATAGGAAACGGCGCGGCAGACGCAAAGTGGTTTTACCCATCTTTACTCAGCCCCTTAGGGATTATGCTGGTTTTTTATTCTGGTAAAGCCTTTGTACTCAGAATGAAGTGCGGTATGCAAGGCGTATTCAGATCAACCTCTTATAGGTCACTGAAAAATATTGCGTTATTTCCCTAAGGCCGCTAAGAGTTATTTCCGGATCGTCATAAAAACAGACAATAAGGCGAAGGAAATGAAACCACAAACACGCATGCACTTTACGCTCTCTTTGTTAACCGCAGGGGTCCTGTGCGCCAGCACGGCAACCTGGGCGGCTAACGTGCCAGCAGGAACCCAGCTGGCAGATAAGCAGGAACTGGTCAGGAACAACGGCAGTGAACCCGCCTCGCTCGACCCGCATAAAGTCGAAAGCGATGTCGAATTCAATATTATCAGCGATTTATTCGACGGGCTGGTCAGCGTCTCTCCGGCAGGTGAAATTCAGCCGCGCCTGGCGGAGAAATGGGAAAATAAAGATAACACCGTCTGGACTTTCCATCTGCGCCCGGGCATAACCTGGAGCGATGGCACCCCCATCACCGCGGAAGATGTCGTCTGGAGCTGGCAGCGACTGGTCGACCCGAAAACCGTCTCTCCGTATGCCAGCTATCCCGGCAGTATGCGTATCGTCAACGGCACTGATATCGCAGAAGGCAAAAAAGCACCCGAGTCGCTGGGCGTGAAAGCCATCAATGACACCACGCTGGAAGTGACGCTCACCCAGCCAAATGCTGCTTTCCTGGCGATGCTGGCTCACCCGTCTCTGGTGCCGATAGATAAAGTCCTGGTAGGTCGTTTCGGTGATAAGTGGACCAAACCGGAGCACTTCGTCAGCAGCGGGGCCTATAAACTGTCACAGTGGGTGGTGAACGAACGCATTGTGGCGGTGCGAAACCCGAAATACTGGGATAACGCACATACCGTCATCAACAAGGTGACCTATCTGCCCATTTCCTCCGAAGCCGCTGACGTCAACCGCTACAAAGCGGGCGAAATCGACATCGCCTACACGGTGCCGATCAACCAGTTTGCTCAGCTGAAGAAAACGCTGGGGAACGAGCTGGACGTATCGCCGCAGCTTGCCACCTATTATTACGAATTCAACACCACCCGGCCGCCGTTCAGCGACGCCCGCGTGCGTAAGGCGCTGAATCTGGCGCTGGATAAAGATATTATCGCCGGGAAAGTTTTAGGGCAGGGGCAACGCCCGGCATGGCTCATCAGCCAGCCGGATATTGGCGGCGTCAAGTTACAGAACCCTGATTACGCCAGCTGGCCGATGGATAAACGCATTGCCGAGGCGAAAAAACTGCTGGCCGAAGCCGGATTTAACGACAGCCATCCGCTCAGCTTTAATCTCCTTTATAACACCTCGGAATCGCACCAGCGTATTGCGATTGCCGCCAGCTCGATGTGGAAGAAGAACCTCGGCGTAGAGGCGAAGCTGCAAAACCAGGAGTGGAAAACCATGCTTGATACCATGCACACCCATAACTTTGACGCGGTGCGCTACGCCTGGATTGCTGATTACGATGACGCCGCAACCTTCCTGAATAACTTTCGTACCGGCGACAGCCAAAACACCACTCAGTACAGCAATCCGGAATACGATCTGGCTCTGGTGAATGCGGCGAAGGCGAAAACGGCGGAGGAGCGCGGTAAGTTCTACCAGCAGGCAGAAGATCTGCTGGGGCGCGATGTGCCGGCGATCCCTGTCTACCACTACGTGCGCACGCACCTGGTGAAACCGTGGGTAGGGGGCTTCACGCCGGATAAGCTTGGCTACTACTACACCAAAGATATGTACATCAAAAAGCACTAACGATCTGCGGTGGATATTATGCTGGTAAAACGGTCAATCTGTTGTCTATTCAACCGATTAAACGCATTTTGGCTATTTTTAAAGCGAACGAATGCGCGCACCCTTTACAGCGCGCGGTGAGGTGTTTATAGTTCGCCTCACTTAGGAAGCGTGGCCGAGCGGTTGAAGGCACCGGTCTTGAAAACCGGCGACCCGAAAGGGTTCTAGAGTTCGAATCTCTACGCTTCCGCCAATTTCTTAACAGAATCAATAACTTAAGAGTTAGTTTTGATTTTGTACTGCATAAAGTAATGCATTAAAAGCCCGTGTAAAACGGGCTTTTTTTGTATCTAAAATCTGGTTTTTTCCCGCAAAAAATATTTTAAACACTCAGTTCTTGCCTGAGAAAGGCCCCTACCTGTTTCTCTTCCTATACAGATTAACCAAGCAACATCCTTAGGTCACAAACGTGTATTCGTGACGGTTAACTGGACAACTAATTGTTCTGTCGGTTAAAACAGCTAAAAAAAGTTAACTGGTAATTGAAAATGAAAGCTAGTGAAGTCATGAAGGCTGCAAAATCATGGTTCAAGCTAAGTAACTATGATGTGTTGCAGGAGATCACTGTCAACGATCTGAAGAGGGAAGTGATTGCCCGGTTAGAAATGGCTGAGCACAATTTTGCTGTTGAGATTGATGAAAGCGACTGGATGTACCGTCAAATCCATCTGGATAACGAAACCAAGATTTTATCTGGGCAACCATTGCTGGCAAGCCCACGTGATAAACCAGCTCCAGTTTACGGTAAAGATTACCCATTAAGACAAGCCGTTGAAAACCCGCTTGCAGATGCTAAAAGGCATATCAGGCACATGACTGTATTTGATGTGGCGAAATATGCACATAGGTTGAGTGATATAAAGATACTTACCCGTGTGGGACCTAACGATGGTGGTGCTCTTTCGCCTAAATCAGCAAATGTAGGGCAGTGGCGGTTGACCGATATTGAAAAGCTTAATTCTTATACACCGCTGTATCTTGAACTTAACCTCAGAGCGCTCACAGATGAAGAGGTGATAGAGCATATGAAGCGTATGCTTCCTGAATGGCGTAGGACTCATGATCTCCCTGAACCTCAAGCTAGAGCTTCAAGGTTCGGGATTTCAACAATCAAAAAATTGATTAACTTCCAAACCATCCCTATGTTGGACTTGCTGTTCTGGGCAAAGAGAGAAAACGTCAAAATTTCGTATGAGATGTTGGCTCGTCTTCTACATCCAGATTCATCAGAGTCGATCAGAGGTGGTTCCAATATCAAAGATACTGATAAACCGTTTGCCGATAAAGTGCTTAACCGTGAGTTCGAAAAGGCCTTTAACGTCTACTTAAGTAAAAACGATGACATGATCAATACAAAAGTTGCTGATGTTATGAGAATGAATGAAAAAGAGGAGTGAAAGCGGTAGACCATTGCTTCAAAACCAGTGAGGGGCTGCTGCTAAGCAAGCGCCTCATTTTTCAAAACCAGCGAAATCCACAAATTTTCAATTTCCCCGAAAATCATCCCCCGCCAATTTCTAAAAAAATCTTGTTTTCCAATATCTGCATCATGTGATCTCAATTTTTCCTACTATAGCTCTTGTCGAAACAACAGAGGAAAAGGCAAATGAGAAATGAAATCGCAGGTAAAAGATTAATCCGTGTTCCAGAAGTTCTGAGAAGAGTCGGATTTAGTCGAACGACAATGTATAAGCTTATCAAGGAAGGACGATTCCCGGATAAGGTAATCATAGGGGCAAGATCTGTAGCCTTTGTGGAAAGTGAGATTGATGCTTGGATTGAAAATACTATTTCAGATTCACGCAAAAATAATAAATAACATAAAAGAGGAAGCGAAAATGAAAGTGCAAAAAATAGAAATAAATGTTAGCAATGATGATACAAAATACTTTGTTCTGAAAAGCGGGGAAGACTATGACTACTATTTGCGATGTATGCATGAGTATATGGGGGAAAGATTCTATCATAACCTTGAAGACGATGGTTATATGGAGGGTGTTTTAAAATCAATAATAGAGAATGGTAAGAAAGATTTTAATGAGTTCTTGAAAAAACATAAATATAAAGCATCGATTAAAAACGTATATTTTGATGAAGTGCTTGTCAACCTGAGGCAGATACATCATGTGATGAGTCACTATATTTTATATACATAATCGCTGTCGTCATCTATTCGGCCCCGCAAGGGGCTAATATAAAACGAAATGAATAAAATAAGCATTTAATTATGAGGATATAAGTATGTCTAAAGAAACTGTTATTGAAAATAAATCAACAGAACTGTTTTATGATCTTGCTTGTAGATCGTTTACAGCAAGCTGGAATCTGTTCATGGAAGTGAATGGTGATGGAGATGCCAATGACTATCTGGATGATCCGGATTTTATGAGTCCATTTATTATTTATGTGATTGACCATATTCAGAATAACTTTGAGAGATTTACCACGCAAGAAGGAAACTGTGGTGATATTAATCAGGTCAACTTTGAACAAGTAGCAGCCTTAATGGTAGGGTATTCAGAAAACTTTAGAAAGTAAGAACTAATCTTGCCCCGGAAGGGGCTAACTATAAACAAAAGGAAAAACAGATGAATAATGATATGACAGTAATCGTAAGTATGTTATGTGAAAAAACACCTAAAGTGATGAACCTTATCCAAGAGAGCTTGGATATATTTATCGCATTAAGAGGTAGCTCTGTCGAAGAAATCATGAATGATAAGACCTTGTTAGATGATTTAAATCGTTATGTAAATGAGACACTGTATGATGAGATGGATGTGGAATATGGTTCTGTAATCATCAAAATAGTATCTAATAAATAGTATTAATACCTTCTCGATATGTATCTAATGTTTAACTTAATAAAAGGAATCAGTATGAAAGAGATTATTTTAAATGAAAGTAATAAAATGGTAGTAGATTTTATCACAAATGTATTACAGGGGTATTGCGAAACGATCTATAGTATCTCTGAAAAACAGCCTGAAACAGCCATGAATATTTTAACAGGGGAAATGTTATCAGAGATACTTTATGATGTGTTGATTACCTGTGAAGTTGAAGACTATGTTAAAAGTGGAAGAGGCAAAGATGTATCTGAGATCAACATGGATAAGTTAAAGGAAACTATTTTATACTGGCATAAAGAGCATATCATTGAACTTGTACTGAAAAACATAAAACCGGATGATGCAGAGGAGCATATTTACTGGAAGTTAAAAATGACTGTGAGTCAGTATTGAAAATGGCAATATTCCCTCGTGCAGAGGGAAATAATCCTGTAATGAAACGGAGATAACCAATATGATTGATGAATTCCATGTTATGTATATGTATAAAAAAATCCAAGCTGAAGCTGCAACGACAGATATGAAAACACTGGAGCAGCTTTTGAAGAAGTTCCGCCAAGTCGTTGCGGAGCGCCGGGAAAAATACTATCTGGAGATTGGTGAGAAAAAGGCACAAAATTTGAGGGCCAAGAGATTACAACAGTTGCTTGAGAAAATGGTGCGTGACCGTGTATCGCCGGAAAGTTTATTCAAATAATGATAGCCCGGACACGAAATGTGGACGAACATACCGGGTAAACTGATAACAGCAATTGTAATAACTCGACTGGTGAAGGTATTGTTAGTTTGTCTAAAGCATACAGGGGTGTTGAACTGATGTGATAGTTGCCATCTGACAAAGTAGTGCCTGAAAGCCTTTCTACTTCCTCAGTGGAGAGAACTGAGTGAGGTTTTGGGCAGACCATTCCATTGCTAAGCTGGCTTTTCATGCTGAGATGGGTTCTGATGAAATTAGAGAGGACTTGCATGGATTTTGAAGAGAAAAAAGAACGAGCCATTTCCATTATGAAAAGCAAGAAAATGTGGAGCAGTAACTATGCCCCCCCTCTGCTACGCCTTGCATGGAAAATGGGTATCAGGATACCTCCGTTGCCTTTCGCTCGATTCTGGCAAGTTGCTTTGTTAATGGGAATACCGATTGGCTCTGTCTGGGGTATACTGATGTGGTTTTTTACATGGAAGGAATCGGGGATGGATCCAACTGATGCTATTGCTAGAAGTTTGTTATTTGACGTTTGGATGGGGATTTCTATGGCGTTGTACCATTGGTGGAGAAGAGTAGCCAATAATCTTCCCGACTGGGATAGTCTTAGATGAATATTCGAATAATTTCCGGGCCAGCTATATTGAGAACAGTGAAGCCCGGATGCGCCGTATCAGTTAGATCGCGAAGTCTTCCAGTGTTTTACCGGCTTCAATAGCAGCAGTGATTGCTTTCGGAGTGCGGCCCTGACCCGTCCAAGTCTGCTCATTACCGTTTTCATCTGTATATTTGTATTTGGCAGGGCGAGGAGTACGAGTCGATTTGGCTTTAGGCTGAGATGAACCAACCGCTGCAAGAAGTTCTGCTGGATCAATACCATCGTCTAACAGTTTTTGACGGAAGGCTTCCAGCTTAGCCTGACGTTCTTCTTGTTCTTTACGGATGGCACTTTCTTCCTCACGACGATCTTCAACGATTGCTGTTAACTTTTCCAGCATCTCTTCCAGAGTTGCCAGATCTGTTTCACGAGCATGTGCGCGAAGTGTACGAATATTGTTCAGTGCCTTGAGAGCTTCACTCATAGTATGTTATCCCGTATTTTAAAATAGATGATTAGTAAAAAAATGTATCCGGTGCTGTTGAATAATCAAAAACATACAGTTAGTAGATAATATAGTAAAAATTACCGCTTGAGCAATCTAATACATCCCATTTTACACGAAATAACATAGTGTCATTTTTAAAGAGACATTTTTCTACGTTTTTGGCTTGATGAATCGAACTCTGACGAGATTTGAGAGAGTTGCTGAAGACTTTGTTCAACGGAGCGTTGGAATTCCATAGCGGCTTCTGTACGCTGCTTTATGACTAAGGCAATTATTTCTTCATCGCTTTTCTCAAGGAGATTTCTCCTGTAGAGACTATACGTTTCGAGCTTATCAATGTTTTTAGAAGCAAAAGCGGAGGCTTGGTTAACAGGGTTAAGCTCATCAAGAAATTTATCAAGAAGAGATTCCTTTTTTCTGTTCAAACGACGTAGTTCGGTATGTGCTGATTTGAATTTTTGCGCTTTAATGAAAGGAATACTATCAGCACGAAGTTTGCGATATTCTTTTTTGTATTCTTCAATAGAAATGTGATTTTTTAGTTCTTCGACTGTCTTTAAATATTGTATTAAATCATTGTTATCTGTTTTTACGTTTCTCATGAGAATACCTCGTTAATAAATAGTGGATATATTTATATGTTAAGGTATATAGAGAAAGTGTCAAATTAATGAGGGGTTAAATATTTTATTCCTGCCTTCGTTGCATAAAAGTATTAAGGATGTTTTTTCCTTATTGTCCTGTTTTAGGATGCAGCTTTTAAATAGATGTCGATATCAGCTACGTCTTTTCTTGCCGCTTCATTTTCTTTTGTTCTTTTATATACCTTTCGCGGCTTATCGATCTGGACACTGTTTTTAGCATTAGGAACAGCATTATTTTTCTTCTTCTTGCTAAAAACAAAGGCATCTGTGTAGATCTCTTTATTTTCAGTTTCCAAAGATAAGTTTCGTCTTTCTTTCTGTGAAAGATCTGCATAATGCTCTGGATATTGTTCAATATCAGCATTGAGGCTTTTTGCATTACTCAAATGCTCTTTACGTTTTTCATCAAGTTGATGACTCATACCCTTGGCAAAAATATTAGAGTTGATATACAGGTGTCCATGATGTTCAACGAGAATACCTTTTTGTTTTAGCTTTTTGAATATGTTTGACATATTACCGGATGCGATATTCAACGCTTTACAGAGTGATGACTGTGAGAGGTTGATTAGGTTTCCAAACTCCATATATTCTAAGATATAAGTCAACACGCGGAATTCATTCTTAGATATATCCAGATCAGAAAAAACACGAAAGTTTGAAGTAAAAGCAAAAACATAAGGCTGTGCAAATGAGATCGCTTTATCTTCTTCTGTTGCAATAACGGTGGTTGATTTTATATCTTTGTTTTGTAGCAAGTGTCTTGCGATATCAATCTTTTGCTCTGTGGTTAATGTTTCAAATAAGCGAAGTAGTTCAGTGTCATTAGTATTCATATTATTCTCTCTTATAGTTCTTATTATGCCTATTTAATACTATGCAGAAAAATGAAAGTCAATAGTTAAACTATAAATAAAATAGAACTTTTATTATTATGATGTTGCTATATGTTAAAAAAACTATGTTTAAACATAGATTCCGCTATGTTTAAACATAGGAGGGTTCTATGTTTAAACATAGCAGACACCTATGTTTAAACATAGGAAAAAAAGGTGTGAAGCCCCGATTTTATTGGGCTGGGATAGTGCTTATAATTAAATAATTAGTAAGAAGTTAAGAGAGTCTAGTTTTCCTTTTATCTTATGTGCAGAGCGTTTTACGTAAAAACATATGGTTTTCTTGGGGTGTATTTTCAGCGAAGTGATTGTTTCATACAATCACGCAGCGCTGCTGATGTTTCAGGAATACTGCAATTGCTTACCTTTATTTTATTGGCGGCTGTCGCCGCAATTCTTCATTGATAAATCCATCATTAACAGGGATGAACCCTGTTTCAGCAATGTGATTGTTTTGAACAATCACTAAGTGCTGCTTCTATGAATATAGTTTTCCTATGCGTTTAAGAGCAAATACTATATTTTTTAGTGCTAATACTGTTATGAAATATAGGATCTAAAATATTTAATCATGAATAAAAGAATAGATGTTGATCCTTTTGGCTTTCCCCTAAAACATAGCAAATACCATTGTCAAATCGTTAAATATATTTTACAGCGTTAGGGCGTAGCCGTGCGTCAGCACATGAGCGTTAGCTCATAAGATAAATATCTTTTCAAAAGAATAATAAAAACAGGTAGAACGTTTATTAAATGAGTTAAATTTGATTTTTACCGATTCGATATTGTATTAAATAATAAAAAAAGAAAGAAAATAAAGGATGAACAACATTAAGATTATTACGCTCTTTCATACAAATAAAAAAATACCATTTATGACTCGTATTGTTAAAGATGTTGAAGAAAATGAACAAGGAATAAAACTCACTTTGGAAAGTGGTGATAATATCCATGTCAAAGATTATGGCTATTTCTTCTTATCAGAATCAGCAAATGAGTTTGATCAGGAACGAATGATTAATACATACAGAAGATTGATTTCTGAACTCAGCCAAGTTAGCGAAGAAACAATAGAGTCCTTAGTTCCGAAGATATCGAATAATATGAAAACCAATTTCCCGGCAAGTGGTGTGAGTGCTTTGGAAGATGATTGAAAAATCTGAATGGTAGCTACCATTCCATATGAAACAGTATATTAAAACATGCGTTGCATACAGGTTTTTACAACACCATATCTGAAGATAGCTACATTACCTGAGATCTAACAATCCCTGTCTGCGTAATGGTCGACAGGGTATTATCTGTTCCGACCTATACCTTTCTATCTCCATCCATGTGCAAACAGCTACTGACATGGCTCTTCGTGTACATTACACCTCTTATTGATCGATATAAAAGATCAATAAACTGCATTTGATAGATTTTAACTATCAAATTAGCGTCAATTGATCGGTGTTTTAATTGTTTATATCGATCGATTATAGATATATGATAGTTTTAATCTATCAAACGATTTGAATTCGATCGATACAAACGATATGACGAACAGAAAAATAAATTGAATCCTATCAATTGATTAATGCTTTTTTACAGCCCAGAGAGACCAACCTATGGGTAGGGCTGTCTTTGACATAAAGTTTCCACACATTGGGGATAGATATGAAATTACGGATAGTGATGCCACTGGTGCTGTCTGCTGCCGCACTGACAGGATGCCAGCAACTCAACGATGGCGTGAATACAGTTAATGGAGCAATCAATTCTTCGTTGTCATCAGTAAACAAAGCACTGGGGGGAACTGCCACACCTCAAAGCATTGGCCCGGTATCATCTGTTTCTGGTCTTGGTGCTGTTTGCAAAGACTATGAAGAAAATGCAATGGCAGCAGAAAAGAAATGGACTGGCAAAAGGATCTCTATCACCAATGCCACTGTTCTCGAGGTTACGAAGGGCAGAAGTGCCAGCGATATGATGACGGGAATGCCTAAGTCAGCCCCTAACTATTACCTTTTATTTAAAACCTCTGATACCAGCTACTGCGGCGGGATGGTCTGGCTGGATTACTACTCTGGTATTGATGATGCCGTTCTTACTTACAAGAAAGGCCAGAAAGTCAGCGTTACCGGAACGATAAACAATTTCGAAGTCCGTGGGTTCGCTACCGTCAACAACGCCGATATGCCAGTTCGTCTTGTTGTTCTGAGAAACGGCACAATCAACCATTAACTCTGGGATAACACTATGCGTAAATTTTTACTCGTGGCGGGTCTTGCTGCTCTTGTATCGGGATGCGGTGAAAAAGGCGATTTTGAAAAAGCGATCAACGCAAAAATATCACAATCAAAGCTGTGCTACTCCCTGCAGGACAACGATATTGTATTCAATAAAGGTTTTCCAATTAAGGTTAACCGTGGCTACCGTTCTGCCGGATACAGTGCCAGTGATGAAATCCTTAAAGGACTTGTTGAACAAGGGCTGCTCACTGTTTCACAACAGGCAAATGGGTTTAGCAGTGTTGATGTTCTGGAAGTAACTGACAAGGGCCAAGAGGTTGAGTTTTGGAACCGTGAGAATGGTGCCTGCGTCGGTCATCGGGAAGTTACTGAGATAAAGGAATGGACCGAACCGGGAAACGGTAATCAGAAAGTTGTTCGCGTGTCATATACATGGAAGTTGGCGGATGTTCCTTCATGGGTGGACAAAAAAGCGTTCTCCAGCGTCAAGGGTATGAATGAACCGGAAGATGGCATGATTAATCTTGTTAAAACCAGCAATGGCTGGAAAGCGATTTAAGGGGCTATCATGGAAAACAATACAATCCAGTGTCCGTTTTGCCTGAAAGAGAGCCAGCGCGGTGTGCATGTGTGTACTGGCTGCATGGCGACTGTCTTATATGGTGCTTATCCACAATGGTATGCTGCCGTAGCTATCTTCCTGACATTTGGACTGTCTATTCTTATCGGTATGTCTGCGGGGATTGCTGGAGCTACTATCAGCCTACCAATAATTGCTATTGTGGCCTTTATAGCTGGCAAGGCTATCTTCTCTGACAATGTTGTGTTCAGGAGGAGGATGTAAAACTCCCTTACTGTAAGTGCAAAAAAACCATGTCTGTGGATCTAGATGTGGTTTTTTTTGCATAATAAATGATTTTATATTCCAAAATGACATATTTAATAAGTTGCCTGTCAGGCAACACTAGGTTATTATCAAATCATGGACGAACGAACTCGTTTGTCTTTGCTCTTTAAAAACCTCTAGGATCGGTAAAGGACTGAGTGAAATTTTCAGTCAACCATTTCTCCAATACGAGACGTGGCCCATGTCCCTCTTCATTGTTATCGTAACTTTATGCGAAATGCATGTTGCAATCGTATATCTACGATACGGCATTGTTTAATGCTGAAATGGCGGGGTATCCAATCAATTGTGTTGGATGGGTGTTGGCTGGCTTTGTCTACGGTGTGCAACACGATCCACAGGACATTTTGGCGGGGATGCAAGTTGCATCGTGTTGTTAAAATGAGAGGTTTTTATGAAAGATGTTTTAGACACTTTGCGCCGAGTGCGTGAGAAGAGCAAACACACTGTAGACAATAGCTCTTTGAAAGAACTGGATGATGCGATACAAGCCCTTGAAGAGAGAATCAAGGAAAATTCAAAAGGCTGGTCTGCCTTAGATTATCTTCCCTATGTTGCTAGGATCTTGGCTGTAGTTAAGTTTCTACACGGTGATTCTGATATTCATTGATATCTACCTACTAAGGAGATTTATTATGTATCCATCTTCATTTTTTGAACGAGCAGCCAGCCATGTCAATCCCATTATCTGAGGTGCATTATGTTAGATATTGGTTCAACCATTAAACTATGCCGTGAGGCACGTAAGCTCACACTACAAGAACTATCAGATAGTACGGATTTAACTAAATCTTATTTATCTCGTATAGAAAATAATCAAAGAGACCCTACTATTACAGCGTTAGAAAAAATATCATCAGCGCTTCATATTCCACTAAATATCATTATCCTTCTTTCTGAAAGTGAAGAGGCAAATGATGAATTTTCTGATATCAATAATATGCTCAAAAAAACTATAATGGATACATTAGTTAATGCATAAAAATTGGAGTTATTCAAACAGGCCACTTGCTAAATTAGAGTCTCTATTCAAAATGCTAGAAACAAACGAAGAGAGGCTCGCTTATGTTTTAAAAAACAAAAAGAATTATTTTAAAACGGTACCAGTAATAAGAAAAGGAAAAAAAAGAACAACGTATAAAGTAGTTGGTGAGTTATTAAAAATACATGAGCTTATTAAACAGCGTATTTTTTCGAAGATATCACTACCGGAGTATATTACTGGCGGTAGGAAAGGAATCAGCTATATAGATGATTGTATATTCCATCGTGATAAGTCAATTATCATTCAAGAAGATATGAAGGATTTTTTTCCTTCTATAAAAGAAGAACTGATAGCTAAAGCATTTCAATATTACATGAACTTCTCTCCTGAAGTTTCATCATTAATAGCCAAGCTATCAACACTTGAAGGTTCACTTGTTCAAGGGACTAAGTTAAGTACTGACATTGCCAACTTGATATTTTTAGAAGAAGAGGCTCTTATCAGTGCGGAAGTCGGAAAATTAGGTGGAAACTACACGAGATATGTCGATGATATAACTATTAGCTTCGAGTCAGAAGTTAATAATGAAGATATTTCGAAAATAAAAACAATGATTTTATCAATGGCGCTCAAAAGTGGGGTTAGATTAAATAGACAGAAATCAAAAGTTTTAAGGAATGGTCATTCCAAAATCGTACATGGTGTAAAAGTAATCAAAGAGCTTAGGCCAACACAAAAAAGAAAAGATAACATAAGGATGTGTCTTTTCAATTTGAAGAAAAAAGTAATTGAAAAAGAAAGAATTATGGATATTCTTGCATTGTATTTTAAAATTAGAGGATTAATAAATACATTAAAACAGCAAGGCGATAAAAATTATGCAGAGTATATAAAACAAGTTAATCTGCTAGTTGCTGCTGTTGATAAAAAGGATGCAATAAAATCAATCAGGGAGATGAGAAAAGTTAAGGATATCAGGAAATTAAGAAAATTATATTCAAAGTTAAAACCATTAGGTAATTCATCTAAAAGTATATCTACCATTTTGGATGTTGAATATAAAACCTGCAAATGTAAGCTAAATAGCTAACTGATCGATAAATTATGGGTGAATTAGCTTATTTATTGACACAATAATTGTATGGTCTCAATCGTGGTGAATTACAAAATTTGCTCATTTTAAATAATTTATGGGCGAAGTAGAGAACCAGTCCACTTAATAAAAGATGTGGTTTTCATCTACAAGTTTATCATGTTCAATGCTAGTGGTGTCGTGTTTCATTAACTGGAGTTTTTATAGTGAATAAAATGAATGATAGACTTAATCAGCTATACATCAAAAACGTTAATATTCTTAATGAGTACAGTAAAAAGCATTCAGATAAAAATCTACATGGACCACTTCTTTTAAATATCAGTAATTATTCATCTCAGAAATTAAAGCTAATGGTTGTGGGGCAGGAGACGTTTGGCTGGAATAAATCTCCCTCTATAGCAGCTCAAAGAGCTACGTATCAAGAATTTAATTTTGGATCATCATATTATAGTAGTGCTTTTTGGAATGTAATTAGGAAAGTGGAAAGATCACTAAGTATTGAGCCATATGCTATTGCGTGGTCAAATCTTAATAGATTTGATGTTGATTGCGGCTCACCAGATCGGACGGAACTTGCACAGGATATTGCTTCGCTAGACTATCTAGTTAAAGAAGAAATTAGTATTCTTAAGCCCGATGTATGTATATTTTTTACAAATCACAAGTATGATAAAAGACTGAAAGGTTTATACCAAGATCTGGTTTTCAATAATATTGATGGATTGCCAAAGAAACATTTTTCAAGATTACATCATCCAGATCTTCCGAAGTATACGCTTAGAGCGCCGCACCCTAGAACAATCAGAACGCAGCGATGGGAAGATGATTTTATTATGGCTGTTTCACAATTTAAAAATGGTTGAGTAGCAATTTATTATTTTAATAACACATGCCATGAAAAAAGGAGATATGGGATGTAATTATTATCTCTTTTTTCTTGTTATCTATGATTTGGCGGTTTTAAACGCGGTATATATTTTCTTTTGCTTTCAGACTGTATGGGAGTAATTAGATCTAGACTAATATTATGTTCTGTCTGATCGAGTTTAGGACGACTTGGAAAACGCCTGACCTCATCAGGTGTTGGTTTATAGTCATCCTTGTTAAATCTGGCACGTCTTTCATACTCAGCGCGTGGCACATAGATGCCCTGAACCTCATCAAAGACATAGTTTTCAGCGATACGTTTATCATGTTCAGCATCCACTGAAACAGGGGACGGTTTCTTTCTGGCCCAGACGAATTTATCTTTTATATATCCGACTACCAACAGTGTGAAACGTTTGAAAATCCCATCCTGACGTGGTTCAACATTCTTCCTCTTAGCTTTAACAGGAGCGCGTTTAATCGCTCTTGTTGTTAAAGAGGATGGGTTTTTCAGTGTAGTGCGTGTATGAGGTGCAGGGGCAACCAGAACAGGTTTTTGCGAGTCTGAAGATGAAGCTCTCCCGGTATTATCCGGGATAACAATTTCTTCAGGTTCAGCCAGTGCATGAACCCTAAAGCTGGCAACATCAACCACGATGTCTAATGGTAGATCTTTAAAGGTAAAGTAGGCTTCGTCAGCTTCTTTTTTCAGCTCATCACGTATCGCTTGCTCTGCAGCACGTTGTTCCTGAGCGGCAACAGTGCCCCAGCGGTCACGAGGAATATGAAGTATTGGATCGCGGTTTGTTTCAATAGCTTTAGCCAGCCAGATTGCTTTCTCTTCGTTTGTAGCAGCAGCCGTAGCCTGTTCAAGGGCTTCCTCATACTGAACCCTGATAGAACGGTGATCGATGTGTTCATCATGACCATACAGGTCAAGGAACCCATTACAGATGTCCTGCCAGCCTTTACGCCAGCTATCAAGGGTTTCAGGCTTGTCCCACTCACGGACCTTTTTACCAAAGCCGGTAGAAAGAACCTCACGGGTGGTTCCCATTATATGGATATGCGGGTTATGACCATTAATATCGTGAATAACAACATCGGCAATGATGCCTTGCTTGGTAAAGTGCTCAAGAACAAAAGCTGCAGTGAGTTCAATGTTCTGCTCTGGTGTTAGCTCAGCGGGGAGGGCAATCTTAAACTCTTTGGCAAGGCGGGCATCTTTTCTCTTCTCTGAGGCTTCGACAGCATTCCAGAGTGTTTCACTGTCAACAATCAGGGCAGGAGGGGTATGTTCAGGTGCAAAAATCTGCGCAAAGGCAAGGTCCTTTTTATGTGCTGTTTTGCGACCACAAACTTCACCCGTTCTGTTATCGAAGAAAACTTTACGGTGACGATATGCAGCAGAGTTAACCGAAGACTGACCTTCGCCTCTGCTGATGTTCTCCATTTTAAAACTGTATATCGCCATCCAAGTATTCCTCAATGCCAAATGCTGCTTTTCGTTTTACGTAAGGAAAACGCCGGGGTTGACGTTGACCTTGATTTTGTTTCCGAAGGAAACGGTTTTAGCCTGCGGCAGGCAACCGTCGGTAGACCCCACGGCATTAGAGCGAAGCGATAATGCGTAAGTGGGCATTGCTTTATTTTTTATCGCCATAAATGGCTCAAAAATAAGGCAATGTATAAGGCTTTCCTTTATTAATTAATACTAAATATATGAATGGCTGTAAAACAAACCGCCGAATTAAGCGGCGCAATCTGGATGAAAGGGCGAAGTGTTCCACGATATTACATAAATGGGGTTTTGATAGCGTCCGAAGGACAAAAAGAGTGTTAATTTATCCCGCCGTAAGGCGGGAAAAACTAAAACATAAATAAAATAGTTAAATTTAGAGATGACTTCTCCGTTATATAATTAACAGGTGAGGTTTAAAAACTAGGGTGAAAAACCGAAAGGTGAAATGAAAATCATATATAAACAAAAATAAGTAACGCGGAGAGTATCAGATATTTTAAGTTAGTAGTTGCTATCACTTGTGTTGCATAAATTACAAAGTGCGCGATTCAGGTTCTTGTTGACTGGAAATCGTGAGGATATGGCCTAAACTCAGTCTGCATCATTTCTTAAAGCAGTTTGATGCATTGGGAATGATGATCAGTTTATTAATTACATACAGCAATTATAACGAGGATAAAATGTCCGAACATCAAGTGTTATGTATCAATAAAAGCAATCGCCAGAGTGCTCATGAAAGGATAACTCATATTGGCGGTAAGAATGCTGATGGCACCAGATGGAAGCTCACACAGCAAGAGGCTATAAGCGGAATAGAATCTGGGAAATGGAGATTTTATGTTAATGCAGGAGGACACTCAGTGTGGGTGATTGTTGCTGTTAGCGCTTCTGGTAACAAATACTTGAAAACACAAAATGATGGCGAACAACCTAATAACCTTTTGAGTCTTCCTGAGTGCGCATGAGTGTTAAATAAAGGGCCTATTGGCCCTTTATTACTATTTACCACGCTTACCATTGTCACTTCTAAATATAGTTAGCTATAGAGATAATTTGAAAGTTAATTAAAAGACTTGGAGATATATAATTAAAATATTCTTCCTATACTATTGATTAATTCGTTAATTATGCTAATTGGTGTTAAGGAAATAAAGACAAGGAGGTTTTATGTATAAAAATAACGATGAAGCTATCGATCTTGAGGCAAAGCGATTACTTGATAATGGAATCTATACGGATCTGGAAAAAGCGTATAGTGAAGCAGAAAAGATAATCACAAAAGTGAGAGTTGAGTTTAAAAAGAAACAGGAAAAACAACAGTTCCGATCTCGGATTAAATCAATTAAGCGTGCACTTTCAGATGATGAGTTCAGAAGTAATGTCCCTTATAATCATAGAAATCAGTGGGGTAAATAATGAGTGATGATAAAATACAAAATACATACCTAACAGGTAAAACCTTTGTGGGTGATAGAAGCAGGGCCGAAATAAAGAAAACACTTGAGCAGAAAATTGCTGGAGCGCAAAATAAATTAAATTACCTTAAAGCCAAAGAAAAAAGAGACAGCAAAAAAGAAAATACACGGCAAAAAATAATTCTCGGTGCAGAGGTTGCCAAGGTTTTAAACTGTGATATAAATGAGGTAGATAAACAATTACTCTTTGGAATGTTGTTAGAAGTTCCATCTTTACATACACACGATATCGAACAGTATAAAGTAAATGGACAAATCTATATTGAAAGAGTTCTCAAAAAATTCAGACCATAAAATCATTTCACGTCCGAACAGCTCTCCGGCTTAAAACTTGTTTTAGGCTGGGGAGCTGTTGACCAAGCCTCAGAGGGCGCGGTAGTCAATTTTTACTGCCTTCCGTGGCAATAAATCACACCCCATTTCAGATGGCGAAATCTTCCAAAGTTTTACCACCTTCCAGTGAAGCAGCAATCGCTTTTGGTGTACGACCCTGACCTGTCCATGTCTTTTCATCACCATTTTCATCAATGTATTTGTATTTAGCAGGACGAGGAGCACGAACAGCAGCCGGACGGGAAGATTTAGGATTAGCCAGCAGCTCTGATGGGTCAATACCATCTTCAAGCAGTTGTGCACGAAGCGCTTCAATTTTGGCCTGACGTTCAGCATTTTGTTGCAGTGCAAGTGATTCTTCTTGGCGTCGCTCTTCAACAATAGCAGTTAATTTTTCCAGCATCTCTTCTAAAGTAGCCAGATCTGTTTCTCGTGCCTGTGCGCGAAGGGTTCGGATGTTATTAAGTGTTTTAATAGCGTAAGTCATTATCTTTTATCCTGAGTGTTTAAAATCATAAGCAGGATAACATACAAAAGACGATAATGGATAAAATTACCCCGCCTAAAATTTATTGTTAAGTCTTTTTTATGGATTATATCTTAACCAACCTTGACCTCTTTTTTATTTTTGTTAATTGATATGTACGTGAAACAAAAAGGACGATGAAAATGAAAAAACAAAATAAAAAAGGGTTCTCATTACTTGAACTCATTTTGGTGCTGGGTGTTGGTAGTATGATGGCTTTTATGCGTTTTCAGGATATGAAAACTGAACAAGAAAATGTTATGGCTAAGGCTGTTGGTCAACAGATGAAGCAGATAGGTGAGGCGGTAAATGGCTATATCAATATCAGATATGACAAGCTTTCTACGCTGACGTCAAGCAGTAGTCAGTCAAGCGATCCGGGTCCCCGTACCTGTAATGGTTCAGGTTGTGAAATCACTTATCAGACACTCATTAATGAAGGGTTATTGCCAGTATCATATACCGGGGTAAATGCCCAGAAATCTTCTTATAAGATAATGTTAAAACGTTCAGGAGCTACTCCTAACTATGTGGTTAATGGCTTAATCACAACAACTTTACCTTGGAGTGAAAGCGGAAAACTTCGCTACGATTTATTAGGTAAAGCTATGCAGGAAGCGGGTATTGACAGTGGCATGACAAGAACAACATCAAATGCTTTCGGTTATGGTGGTCAATGGTCTGAAACCTCTGCTAATTTCAATAATATTACCTCCGCTGGACAGTTGGCTTTCCGTGTTGGGTTTAATAGTGCATTATATTCTGTTTATTTAAGACGAGATGGAACACTGCCAATGACAGGAAACCTTAACATGGGTGGTCAAAGTGTCTATAATGCTCAGGATATAACAGCAGCAGGAACGACAACAACAGGAATATTAGAAACTAATACTGCTACCGTTGGAGCAACATTAAACGTAGCAGGAGTTACTACATTGGCCTCTGATCTTAATGTATCAGGAAACGGACAAGTCAATGGGAACTTAAATTCTAACAAAACCCTATCAGGCGCAACTGTAACGTCTCGTTCTGAAACCTATACTCAAAACTGGTTTAGAACATTAGGAGATGGAGGAATTTATTTCCAAAAGTATGGTGGTGGTTGGAATATGGGAGATACAGCTACAATAAATGCGTATGGCGGTAAAAATGTCCAAACATCCGCTGGTTTCTATGGTGGATATATAAAATCAACAGGAAATATTGATGCTAATGGCAGAGTAAATGCTGGTGAATTTATTTATATAAATGGACAAGCGAATGTAGGATGGGGATGTTCTCCTAATGGATTACAGGGAAGAACGCCAGAAGGGGCTATTTTATCTTGTGTTAATGGTGTGTGGAAAAGTAGTTCTGCAAGAATTGAGAGAACTCAATTTTTAGTTTCTAGTGGTAGTAATTATGGAGATATTTGTCAATCCAACATTAATAGTAATGGAATGGCAGCACAAGGTTGGGTCGCAAGTGGGTCTGATGCTTGTACTGAGGACGGGAATAATTGTTCAGTGGACAATGTTAGATGTTTTGCAATAAGAATTGTAAATTAAGAGATTAACTCTTACTTACTATAATTGAAAGAGTTTTGATAACAGGTCTCGACCTGAGCATGAAATAATCACTCACCACTATCTGCGGGTAAGGGCACGGAAATCGAGTTGGTTTAATTCAAAAAATAAAAAGAAAGGGCCGCTTGGCCCCCTTCTTTTATATGCTGCTCACAACCTCATTTAGATTGGTAGAGCGCATGTATCTAGCAGGATTAATCAACTGATCTTTGAGTGACATAAAATGCGCATTGCCACAAGTTATTTTCGCATCTTCTTCATTACCAAGACCAACGTGTTTACTTTTTGTCTCAACAACAAAGTAAATATGGTCTTCACCATTGTCTTCAATAACCAAAGCCCAGTCAGGATTGTAAGTTCCTAGTGGTGTCGGGATTTTAAACCAGCCGGGAAGCTTTACATAAAGCTTAACTTCATCCTGTTCTTCGAGTTCCTGAGCGAAACGGCTTTCGACTTCAGAATCTTTAGGAACGTATTCGTAAACTGACTTAGACGAGGTTTCAAAAAGATTACGGGCATATCCTGTTAGCTCTTTATCCATAAAGAGACTTTGCGCATACACCTCTCCTTTTAGTGGATAATATTTAATACCGTCAACAATTGACAGGCGTTTGCAATAGTTGATTCGACTTATAGCTTCACTGATAAACTGCTGTGGGTTTTTAGCAAAATCAACGAGTCTTCCACTTTCTTTCAGGATGGTGCTTAAACTGCGTCTTGTCAGTCCGGTTTTTTCCTGTAGAACACCAAGAATATCTGGCAGCGGTTGTTCAGCAACATCAATAACAGAACTTGTTGTACCATTAGACTGCACTTTAACATCAAGACCTGACTGACTTTGTTTGATTGTTGCTTTGCTGAAACTGACCATTGCTTTCGCTACAGGCTGCATTTCAGAAAGTGATTTCGTACAGGATTTAATCAATTCATCTTCATCAAATGCCAGACGGTACAGCGTTTTTTGACTAATGCGCTGCCATAACGCTTCGAATTCCGGGCTGTTTAAGACTTCTTTCCGGTATTTGATTGTTTTGCGCTCATCAGCATTGTTTATATTGAGTCGCCCTGCTGATTTACGCAGGATAGTTTCAATTTGTTCCTGTAGTGAGGCATACTTCTCACTAACAACAAAAGTGTCTTCGAATAACACTTCTTTCAGGGCTTTTGTGATTTTCCCCGATTTTTCCAGATAACCTTCGGTCTGTAGTTCAGACCAAATCTCATGTGAACCGGCGATACCCACAACTTGTGAGGAATCAGAGAAGATCAGATGGGCAAACGCATCTTTTTCGATGATACCAAAACGGATGCCTGTTTCGTTCTCAATTTCGCTCTGTAGTCGTTCGGCATAGGCTTCATAATTTTCACTGGCAACGACAGTCAGAATGTTAATGCTGTCATCACGAACACGTTCACCCTCTTGGTTAACACACAGGCGAAGACCACGGCCTAATGTTTGACGACGTTCTCGTTCACTTCCCATCTCTCGGAGGCTACAGATCTGGAATACATTGGGGTTATCCCACCCTTCTTTCAAAGCAGAGTGTGAAAAAATAAATCTCACCGGATTCGAGAAACTTAAAAGCTTCTCTTTATTTTTCATGATGAGATTATAACCACGTTCCGCATTTTCGCGGCCTGCATTATTACTTTCACTTGTCTCAGCCCATCCGCCTTTTTTATCAATAGAGAAATAACCATCATGAACATCTTTAGCATGTTCTGGATGAGAAGGGAGTAAATCTTTATATGCAGGGCTTTTGATTGCTTTAAGATATTCTTCTTCAAAAATACGGGCATATTCACCCGGTTCACGTAGTCCTTCTTCATTGGTCTGACGATATAAATCAACCTTATCAATGAAAAACAGGGTAAGAACCTTGATTTGCTGAGTATTCAGGCGAAGCTCTTTATCCAGATGTTCACGGATTGTACGTCTAATCATATGCCGCTGGATGAGCATAGGGTCAATATCACCCACGACATCACCGACTTTCATATAGTAGGTATCAGAAGGTGTTTCCAGTGTAAGATAACCCTCTTTGCCTGTTCTGATCTCGCTTATCCGGTATCCCTGATAAATATCACGTCCTGTTTCGTCATCAAGTGTCATACCGTCATATACGTTAATCTCGGAACGATTCACAATCCCTTTTTTATCGGCTAAATCAACAATAACAGTCGCGTTAATGTTATTCTTCTTACTGTTAATACTGACCAGTTTTACATAGGGGCTGTTGCTTGCATTCTGGACTTCAAGCCCGGCAACTTCGATCTGTTTGACCAGTTTTTGGTTGTAAGCATCAATGGCATCAAGGCGGTACACCATATGATGTTTATGAACATGTGTTGCTGAATAGCGTAAGGTGAACATGGGGTGCATAGCATCAAGTGCGGTTTTACCCGCACCGTTCAAGCCACCATCAACACTTTGCGGTTCATCGACAATGATAATTGGACGTGTAGCACGGATTAAATCAATGGGCTTATCCAGATCGTCCACAGTTGTTTTTTCACTGGACTGATAGAGCTTGTTAACATCTTTTTTGTTAATCGCACCCACAGTCATTACCATGATCTGCATAACAGAGCTGGTTGCAAAATTTCGCACATCCGCAGGTTTTGCTGAATCATACAGGTAGTATTCGTACGGAGTTCCCGCATAAAGGCTTTTAAAATGATCTTCAGTTATTTGTAGTGTTTTATAAACGCCTTCCTTGATAGCAACTGAAGGAACAACAATAATAAATTTACTCATGCCATAGCGTTTATTCAGCTCCAGCATGGTGCGAAGATAAACATACGTTTTACCTGTCCCTGTTTCCATTTCGACAGTAAAATCATGGCTGTCGAGCATAGGTGAGGGAGGAAGCTGATTTTTCAACTGAACATTGTTTAAGTTTTTTAGCAGAACATCATCTTCGGGTATTTGTGGATTTACAGGCATTGAACCTGTTGCGCCTTCAAATGAGAGAGCACCCTGAGCTGGGGCCAGCACAGTCATTTCGCTCTCCCACTTCTCCTGTCCCACAAACAAATCACAGACCGAAGTTATGGCGTTTTGCTGATAGGTAAGGTCAGATTCAAAATGTAGTTTCATCTCATTCCCTTACAGGCTGTGCAAGTTTGTCAGGCCATGCTGTTCCAGAATGGCGCAAAGATTTGTTTTAGCAACGTTATTTTCAAATGCGTCATCAAGGAAATAGCAGACAGTATCTTTGCCAGCCTTCAAGCTTTTATGCCAGTCAAGGATCCCCTTGGTCAGTTCTTCGACTGAAGATGCAGAGATTTGACTGGTAAAGCAGGTAAACAATTTGCCACCGTCAACACAAGAAACGGTCAACCCATCAAATTGCCGGGTTTCAACGTTTACGCTCAGGTCAATGCCACGCTTAAGCATCAGTTCAGTCAGCAAGTCTTCTTCACTACGACCTTCAAGGATTGGGCTTACATAAGCATCAAGCTGTTGTGAAAGTGTTTCGGCGGAGGCTTCCCACGGACGAATATTAGATGTATCAAGTTTAAACACACGAAAACCGACATCACCATTCCATTCTGGATTGTCTTCACGAACTTTTTTACCTGCACGACGCAGGCGTTCTTTGGTTAGCTCTGAAATTTTTAAATTAAGTCCGTTATTAGTACAGAATTCAGCCAGTGTTTTTTGTTCTTTATTATCTGGCGAAATCATTTCAGGGAGCTGAATTAGAATATAGTTTCTATTCCCTCCGTCTTCTTTATTCTTAAGGTAAACTGCATGTCCTGTAGTTCCCGAACCAGCGAAGAAGTCCATCACAAGCGAGTCCTTATTTGTGATCATGCTTATTAGTCTTACTATAAGCTTGGTTGGTTTAGGTGTATCAAATACTTTGACTCCATCAAATAGCGATTTGATTTCCGCATTGGCGTTTCTAGTGCTACCTGCAAAGTCATAAGGCCACCAAGTTTGGTTTACCACACCTGATTTAGTTTCAGAAAGGAATTTTTTTTCCATAGGGAAGTTGGAATCCCCACTTTTCCCCCACCATATTCTATCTTCTTCCTGTAACTCACTTAATATATCTTTTGGGCGACGCCAGCATGTTCCATCTGGTGGATAAATAGATTTACCCATTGGGTTAATCAAAGGATAATAATCTCTCTCACGAAATTCGCTTCTTGTTAACGGTGTTGCTAACCATACACCTCGTGGGTCATTGTCTGGATTTTTGTAATTAGATAATTGCTTTTCATTTCTATCTAAAAGATTAAGAGACAACTGACCATTATGATACAAAAAAAGGTGATTGTGGGTTTGAGCTATAGATATAGAGTCATTCCCCGGGGTATCTTTCGACTGCCATACAATGTTGGCAATGAAATTTTCCTCGCCAAAGATTTCACTACACATCTTCTTAACATTGTCTGATTCGATATCATCGACATTAACTGCGATAACGCCATCTTTTCTTAAAAGATTCTTAGCAAGTTTCAAACGTGGATACATCATATTTAACCAATCGGTGTGATAGCGACCACTGGTTTCGGTATTCGTGCTGCGTCGAGAACCCTCTTCTGTTTGCCCTGTGATCTCAAGATAATTTTTAATGTTATCTTGGAAGTTATCAGGATAAACAAAATCTTTCCCGGTGTTATAAGGCGGATCGATGTAAATAAGCTTTACTTTTCCGGCGTAGCTTTTTTGAAGGAGCTTTAACACTTCAAGGTTATCACCTTCGATCATAATATTTTGGGTGTTATCCCAATCAACACTTTCAGCTTTACACGGGCGTAAGGTGCCACGAGATGGGGTTAGAGCAAGCTGGCGAGCCTGACGTTTACCATGCCAGTTCAGGCCATAGCGCTCTTCTTTTTCGTCTACATTCTCACCTAAAAGCTGCTTTAAAACATCGAAATCGATGCTTCCTTCATTAAATGCTTCAGGAAACAATGACTTAAGTTTGCTAATATTATCTTCAGTGATATTCATTGATTGTAGTTCTGCCATATCAGAAGTTATTTTGATCATAAAAGTTTTCCGGCATCTGCTCGCAGTGAGCTTTCATTCAAATTTGACCAATATTCTACGGGATGAATGAGTGGTCATCAACCATAGATGGTTTTTATTCATATAAAAAACAATAAGTTGCATACTTTCAATGTGAGGTTAATCAATTAGTTAGCATTTGTGCTTACACAATACCCCGCCCAATCATCCATCAACGCAACGCGTTTAGGCCATAACGTTCCTCGCTGATAAGCTGCTTCTGCTTTGTCAGCCAGTTGATGAGCCAGCGCATGTTCAATAACTTCACGTTGATGGTCTGTTGTTTCACCAGCCCAGTCACGAAAAGTAGAACGGAAGCCGTGTTGGGTTAAACCTGTATGGTTCATACGCTTTAAGACTGCCAGCAATGACATATCTGATAACTGTCCACCGCGTGGGGCAGGGAATACAAGGTTATTGTCCTTAAAGCGGGGTAAAGCCTTTAACAACGCTATCGCAGCGTCAGACAGCGGTACACGATGTTCTTTACTGGCTTTCATTCTGCTGGCGGGAATGGTCCACGTTTTGTTCTTAAGATCAATTTCTGACCATTCAGCACCACGAACCTCACCAGAACGGGCAACGGTCAGAATTGAAAACTCAAGTGCGCGGGCTGAAATGCCAGCTCGTTTCTGTAGTTCAGAGATGAAGGGTTTGATCTCGCTGTAGGGTAGGGCTGCATGATGTTTTTGTTGCTGAACCTTACTTGGCATTGGCAGGAGGGGCTTAAGCATACCTTTCCATGAAGCAGGGTTATCGCCTTCAAAATATTCTTTCGCCTTGGCGTAATCAATAATGGCCTCAATACGACCACGGAGACGACTGGCGGTTTCGTTTTTTGTTAGCCAGATTGGTTCAAGTATTGCCAGTACATCAACTTTCGTGATTGAGCTGATGGGCTTTTCACCTACAACAGGGTAAGCATAGGCTTCAAGTGTTGAACGCCATTGTGCAATGTGTTTCTGGTTTTTAAGTTCCTTGGCCTTAATTTCGATAACGTCTTCAGCGCATTCGGTAAATGTCTTTCTCTTATGAGCCAGCTTTTCTTGTTCTGCTCTGGCGGCGTGTTTTTCTTCAAGTGGATTAACACCATTACGGACTTGCCTGCGCAGCTCACGAGCCTTATCACGGGCGTCGGCTAAGGAGACTTCAGGGTAGGCACCAAGTCCCATATTTAAACGTCTGGGGACCGTCCTTCCCAATCCGTTTACTCTGACTCCCATTGCAATACAAAGTATCCATGAACGGGACTGACCCCGGACCCGGAGATATAAACCGTCAACGCCACCAACAGCATAAGAGCCTTCAGTTTTTAGCTTGGCAACAGCCAGTCCGGTGAGTTCTTTGGCTTTCTTTGGCATATGTTAAATCCTGTCATACAAACCGCCATGCATAAGGTACTGCATAAAATGTCAGATTTTTTCGGATGTAGCAAGACGTCCTCGAACAATCAATTTTGACAACATATTGTTTATTAATGGTAAAAATGGACTATTTCTGGCATTCTCGGACATTAATTTGGCGGACTACGCTTCCGCCAAATTCGAAAACCCTGCGATAGCAATATCGCAGGGTTTTTTGCTTTTGTTCTGGCTCTCCGCCATGTTACCCATGTTATAGCTTATCGTGATCCCGGCGTCGGCCTTACAGACCTGAGCTTTTACGCACCAGGTATCCGCGATGTTCGAGGGCGTCAGCACCGCTTCGGGCGCACCCGTGGCTGCGATCTGCCCGGCCTTCAGGAGGATCAGACGCTGGCAATAATTGGCCGCAAGATTGAGATCGTGCAGTGCAACCACCACCGTAAGCGGCAGCTGTGAAACGAGCCGCATCAGCTCCAGCTGGTGCTGAATGTCCAGGTGGTTTGTCGGTTCATCGAGCAACAGCACCTGCGGCTGCTGGGCCAGCGCGCGGGCTATCTGGCTTCGCTGGCGCTCTCCGCCAGACAAAGAGTGCCATCGCCGCTGGCGTAAGCTGCATAACTGCATCAGGCCAATCGCCTGTTCAACCGCAGCCTCATCGTCGCGCGTGGTTCTCTGGAATGTTTTCCGGTAGGGCGTACGCCCCAGCCTGACCATATCCTCAACGGTCAGTTCCCCGTCGACCTCAGCATGTTGCGGGACAAACGCCATGTGCTGCGCCCGTATTTTCAGCGGCATCAAGCCAAGCGTTGTGCCATTAAGCGCAACACGTTCGCTGTGTCGTGGAAACAGCCCGGCGAGGCAGCGCAGCAGCGTCGACTTGCCTGAGCCGTTTGGCCCTAACAGGCCGACAATCTGCCCGGATGGCAGGTCGAGATCGATATCCTTAAGCACCGTCTGCGCCTGTCGGGTTACGGTTAACCCGGCCACTGTTATATTCATGGATGCTCCTTTCGGTTTTGATAAAGCAACGCCACAAAGACGGGGGCGCCCACCAGCGCAGTCACCACCCCGATGGGCAGAACCTGGTGCACGATCAGCGTGCGTGAGACGATATCGGCAAGGATCATAAAGTGGGCGCCGATGAGAAACGTCAGCGGGATCGAGCGGCGATGGCCCGGCCCGCATAGCATGCGCGTCACATGGGGAATGACCAGCCCGACAAACCCCACTGCGCCTGTAGCGCTCACCAACGTGGCGGTGACAACGGCACAGGTCAGCAATAAGACAATACGCACGGCGGTAACCGGGATCCCCAGCGTGGTGGAGACCTCATCCCCGAAGGTGAAGGTGTCCAGCGCCCGGGAAAAGAGCAATACCACCAGTAAACCCGCAAGCGTAACGGCCAGCGCCAGCAGCGCGTCAGGCCAGCGCACGCCGCTCAGACTCCCCATCAGCCAGAACATGACGCTACGGGACTGCTCGGCATTGGCGGACGTGCTGACGACGTACGCGGTCATGGCGTTGAAGAGCTGGGTGCCCGCAATACCGGCCAGCAAAATGCGCGACGGGCTTTCACTCATCCCGTTTGTAATCACCATGATGAGCGCAAAGGCGGCGCAGGAGCCGACAAACGCACCGCTGCTCACGCCAATCACGCTTCCCCCCATGCCGAGAAGCATCACGCAGACGGCCCCCAGCGAGGCGCCCGCGGAAATCCCCAGCAGATAAGGCTCAGCCAGAGGGTTACGCAGGATCGACTGTAACACCAGCCCGCACAGCGCCAGGCCACCGCCGCTGCACGCGGCCATCACTGCCCGGCTCATGCGATATTGCCAGACGATACCCTCCTCCGTTTGTGGCAACGCATAAGAGGTCAAACCCAGTCCGTTGAGGATCGCTTTCCCGGTACTGGCATACGACACCGGCATATCACCGATACTGGCGGCAAAAACCAGCATTAGCGGCAGCGCCATGACGCCTGCTGCCAGTAAACCTTGCTGGCGGCGGTCAAAAGCGAAATGACTCATTGTTCATCCTGGAAAGAAGCCAGCCGATCGCTGATAAGCTCAACCGCATCGACGTTACGTAATGAAGGGTTTAACGACATTGCCGGCACCACAATAATGTGGTTGTTCCTGACCGCAGGCATGTTCTTCGTCACCGGGTCATTACGCAAGAATGCTTTTTTTACTTCAACGTCATCGGCAGGGTAGAGCCTGCGGGACATCCCGGCGATAACAATCACGTCCGGCTGCGACTGGGCAATATGTTCCCAGGTTACAGCCGGCCATTCGTCATGAGAGTCAATAATGTTCTTCAACCCCAGCGTGCGGCTGATCCAGCCAGGCGCGCCGTAATTCCCCGCCACCCAGGGATCGCCATTCAGACGGCTACTTGAGAACCAGAATACGACGCGAAGCGGTTTCGCTGAGACGCGCGCCTGGGCCTTTTTGATACGTTCCGTCAGCGTATGATTAAGCTGCTCACCTCGCGCGGAAACATCAAATATCGTCGCCAGATCTGTCACTTCCCGTGTGATTTCGGCCAGCGAAAACGGCGCGCTGCGTGCTCCGTCTGCGTTTGACGTTTCCGTCACCGCTTTATCCGTGCAGTCGGCAGGAGAGATCCACGTATTAATCCCCAGCGAGGCAAACTGCTCACGGGTTCCCACTTCTCCCTGCGGACCAATGTGCCAGTGATACTGCGCGAGAACGAGCTCAGGTTTCTGTCCCACCACGGCTTCAAAGGAGGGGGAATTATCTGCAAGCCGGGGGATATTTTTCCCGGCATCTGCCAGCGGATCCGGGAGCTTGCCGAACCAGACCGACGTTGCGGCGATCTTTTTCTCCAGCCCCAGTGCGAGCAGTAATTCTGTTTCATGCTGTCCCACGGTCACGACGCGCTGAGGAGCCTGCGCAAAGGTCTGCTTTACGCCGCAATTTTCAAACGTGAGGGGCCATGAGGTTGCTGAGAAAGCGGCAGGCGCCGTGGAGAGCAATAAAGCCAGAAATAACCCTTTTTTAAGTAACATAGAACACAATCCCAAATTGTTATGTTATAACATAATACATATCTTGTGATTGAGAGCAACACGCTCACCGTCGCTTGTTGCAGAAACGAAAGGCTGGACTATTCTCAACATACCCACCTGGCATTCGCGGGTTGCCTGAAAAACAACAAGATTTCTGATCTGGGGTAGTGAGGATGAAAAAGATCCTGCTCGCGTTTGCGTTCTGTTTTGCCTCCCTGAGCGCCTTCTCATCGTATGCCGCTGAGCCCCGCCAGGCGCCTTCTGAGCAGGAGCGCGCCCGGACGGTCTATATTTTTCATCAGCCGATCGTCATGCTTCAGGCGAAATTTGGCCTGACCACGCCGGAGGAGCGCGTTTTACGCATCCGCAACACCCTGCGCAATTTTACCGAGGCGGACGTGCGTGAGCCGCTCACTATCGTCCCCGTGACCCGCTATAACCAGCAGGGGCGGCTGATCGTGATGAACGGTAAGCCCGTGATGCTGCTGACGGAAGGGGATTTGGACGAAGGGGACGATCTGACCCTCGATCAGGCCGCGCAGCGCGTGCTGGCGCGCATGGAAGCGCAGAGAATGGCCCTGCGCGATCAATACGATACCGGTTGGCTGGCGCTGTCGACGGTAAAAGCTGCCGCTGGCCTGCTGGCGCTTTTGCTGCTCTGCTATGGCGCCTGGCGATCCTGGCGCTGGTTTCGACGCGTCTACCGTCTGCGTATTGTGGAGAATCGCAGCCGGGTGCCGCAAAGCTGGCGGCGGTACATTGGCGCCATTGAGATTCGGCTTTACGCCTTGCTGATGTTCCTGCTGGGTTTGATTGGCTTTTACGTCTGGCTGAGCTGGGCATTGAGTCTGTTTCCGTGGACGCGGGTGTGGGGCACGTCGCTGGGAGACTGGTCGCTTCGCGTGGTGCAGCAAATTGCCCTGGCGATTGTCTCGGCTTTGCCGGGGCTGACGATTGTTCTGATCATTTTCCTCATTACCGCTTTTATTCTGAAGCTTCTGAGGATGGTGCTGAATCAGGTGGAGGCTGGTCGTCTGCAACTTCCCGGCGTACATCCGGAAACCGTGGGGGCAACCCGTAAGCTCATTTCCGTCGCCGTCTGGCTATTTGCTCTCTCCGCTGCCTGGCCGTTTCTGCCCGGCGCAAACTCACTGGCGTTTAAAGGTATTAGCGTCTTCTTCGGCCTGATGTTAACGCTGGGTTCGGCAGGGGTGATGAACCATGCCATGAGCGGTCTGGTCCTGATTTACTCCCGCGCACTGCGTAAAGGCGATGTCATTCGGGTGGCGGATAACGAAGGTAAGGTAAGTGAAATAGGCATGCTGGCGACCAAAATTATTACCCGGGAAAATTATGTCGTTACCGTGCCCAATGCGGTGGTGGTGAGCGGTAAGATCACCAACCTTAGCGCGCTACAGCCTGATGGCAGCCTCAATCTGACGGTCAGCGTCACTATTGGTTATGACACCCCATGGCGTCAGGTGCATGCCATGCTGGAGCTGGCCGCGAAACGGGCAAAAGGGATTGATCTTTCTGAGCCGCCGCTGGTGCGCCAGTTAGGGTTAATGGACTGGTATATCGCCTACGAGTTGCAGGTTCGTCTGCTGCCCGACCAGTCCCTCGCGGTTGCCCGCAATGAACTGCATAGCCAGATACAGGATGTGTTTAACGAATTTAACGTGCAGATCATGTCTCCGAATTTTGTTATGCAGCCAGAGGGCAGCGTAATGGTTGCCAAAGAGAACTGGTATACCGCGCCCGCCAAACCCCCTCAGGGCGAAACCTGAGGCCCCGGTTTTCTCGAGGTAAGGCAAAAGATCACAGTTTCTGATCGACAATCGCCGATTTTATACGGGTCATCGCCAGAATATTTTTTGAACGCATATTCAATTTCTCGAGGATCCTCACGCGGTAGGTGCTGGTCGTTTTTTGTGATAGTTGCAGCTTTTTCGCGATTTCATGATTTTCCATATGGAAAAGCTTTAGCACGTCATATTCGCGTCGGGTAAAGGAGTGTGTCCTGAGCGCCCGATAAAAACGCATCAGCTGCTGAAAAGGGTGAGCAGTAAAATGCATCGACGAATAGATAATATTATCAATTCTCACCGCGCTGTTGGCTTCTATCTCATGCATCAGGACAATGTAATCACGCTTGACTTTTTTGACCTGCTGAATGGTTTTATTGCGTAACTTATCCTGTTCAACCGCAATGATAAAATCCAGCTCGGGATCGACCTCATAAAGATGGTGAATATCCTCCTCATCGCGAATCAAATGGGTAGATGTCAGTGAGCTTGAGACACCGTGGCAAAGGTAATAGTTATCGCTGATAAAAATAAAATTCATAATTAATGGGCAGGGTTTTAGATAAAATTCATTAAAAATCTGAGAGGCTTAATCTGTAGTATTTTCTGCCATACAGCGGCGAGGTCGACGACCCCGGCCATCGACAGCAGAACCAGAATAATCAGCAGCGTAGATAGCGTTATCGCAAACATAAAACGCGTAATTTTTTTCTGCATTTTTTGCTGATGCGTTACCCGCTGGTCCTCTTTTTCATACTCGACCATGGTGGTAATAGCCTGGCCCTGCACGTAGTACACCTTACTCTCTTCGCTGAGATCGCCCGTGATCACGAGCGACTCAAGTAAGAGCGCGATTTTTCTGCTAAACGACTCATTTTTGATATGTTTATACCAAAGTGTGCCGTAAAGCATGGCGATCACTTCCCGCTGGGTGAAACCAGACGAAACGCGCGAAGGGCGCTGGTTGACGTAGTCGGTCACCAGCAGCCTGAGCAAGTTGTAACGGTCCCGGCTGATGGTTTCTGAATCAGATTTCAGGCCAGAAATACAGCGCCCTTTTAGACGAGCAAGGGCCGTTTTTAAGGTGATGATTTTCGTATAATGGTCAAAGGCAAACGGGATAATGCCTTTGTAAGCCTGAAACCCATTGCGCTTATAGTGAATGATTTCAGCCTGCATTTCGCTGATATCTTCCACGCTCATACTGACATCTTCGCTTTTATGCATCGGGCAGAGCACAACGTTGCTGCTTTCGTGCTTCTTCAGAATATAACGCGTATTGTCGGCATCTTTTAAGTACACCAGAAAATAGTCATGCGGGTTGTTTTTTTGCGCACCGTTCTGGATCAGCCACGGCAGAAATTTACGCCAGAGAATAAGTCTGTAGTTATCGGTATCGAATAATTTCATGGAAAATCTCTTATCGCAGTGACCTGCGTGAATAGGGTCTTACAAGGGCATATTGAGGTGGCAATGTTGCACGGATAAGCTGCGGTGTATGAAAAAGAGTCTAGATCACAAACTTTCATTCTAATAAGTTTATGTGATGTAAAAATAAATGTTTACATTTTAGCCAGCCGATGACGAAGAAGTGATCGGAGCGGAAGGGAATGACGCATGAAGCTCAACGTAATGCAATTTCCTGCTTTACATCATGCTCAGAGATGTTTATAGTGCGCCTCACTTTGGAAGCGTGGCCGAGCGGTTGAAGGCACCGGTCTTGAAAACCGGCGACCCGAAAGGGTTCTAGAGTTCGAATCTCTACGCTTCCGCCAAATTCGAAAACCCTGCGATAGCAATATCGCAGGGTTTTTTCGTTATTCCAGCCCCAGCGTATACTGTGCGATTTTGAAGTAGATAATGAGCCCGGTACCGTCGATCAGCGTGGCGATAAACGGCGCGGAAACGACCGCCGGGTCGATTTTGCAACGTTTCAATACCATCGGGATCACCGATGAGACAATGGCGCTCCACAGCGTAATGCAGACCAGCGTCAGGCTGACGATAAGCGTGATTTCCATCCCAATGCCCATCATCCAGGCACGAACGCAGCCCGCCAGGCCCAGCGTGGCGGCAATCATTAACGAGGTGCTCATCTCTTTGCGCAGCACGCGACCCACGTCGCGAAGGTGGACTTCACCCAGCGCCATGGCGCGCACCAGCGTCGAGGTAATCTGCGTCCCGCTGTTTCCGCCGGTGCCAATCAGCAGCGGAATAAAGAACGCCAGCGCAATGGCGGATTCCAGCGCCTCTTCAAAATGCTGGATCACCGAGCTGGTATACGCTTCCGCGACAAACAGCAGCAGCAGCCAGACGGAGCGTTTCTTCCACAGGCTAAAGGCGCTGGTTTCCAGATAGGGCTTCTCCAGCGGCAGCGTTGCCCCCTGAAGCTGGGCATCTTCAGTAACGTCATCTTCCAGCAGATGGGCGATTTCACGCTCGGTAAGGCAGCCCACCAGCTTGCCGTGGGTCACCACCGGTACGACATCCGCACCTGCGTGCGCCAGCAACCCGGCGACATCCGCCCGCTCATCTTCCGGTTTAAGCTGGATAAAATCCGATATCATCAGACCTTTAACGGGCTGTACGGTATCCGTGGCCTGCAATAATTTACGTACGGCAATCAAACCCGCGAGGCGACCGTTGTCTTCGATAAAAATATGTGACGGAATATCATCATCTTTTAATTTTTCAAAGAACTGCTCGCGTGCCAGAGCCACGCATAATGAAATATCAATAACGATAAAATCGGTATTCATATATTGCGCGATGGCGCTGTCGTTAAAAGCCATATTTTGGTTGTGAATAGCGTAAGACATTGTAACTTCCCGTTGAATAATAAAATCTCTCAGGGGCGAGCAAGACAGGGCATGTCGGAAAGGAGATCCCCACGTCCTGGGTTCAGCACTGTACACCGTATCCCGTAAGGGAAGTTATACTGGCAAAGCCTTGATTCGACAGTGCCTGTTTTACCCTGTGCCGGTTCTCTCGAACCCACCAGAGCGATAACGTGTATTTGTACAGGAGCCTCGCCATAACGAGATCGTTGTAAAGCGTGAGGGATAATACGCTTATTTAAAATGGCTGCTGAGGAATTTTAATAATGTTTAAGTATGGTTTAAATGAATATTATTGAATGAATGTTGACGTTTTATTTAACTGTTTTCACTTCTAATGGGGAATTCTGATGTTACCGGGGAGAGTAAAATGGCATGGCTGGACACGCTGCTGGATCATTTTGCGCATTATCCAACGCATCTCTTCGCGTTGCTCGTTGTTATGGCACTGAGTAAATCAACGGTACTGATCTCTTCCGTGCTCCCGCCCGCATCGGTCATGCTGCTGGCGGGGATTGCCGTCAGCCAGTCGAGTATGCATCCGGCGCTGACGTGGCTGGCGGTGGTGATGGGCGCTACGGCAGGATCGGTGCTGAATTACCATATCGGCCAGCTGATGGGGCATACCCGGCGAGTGTCACGCTTCACGGCAAAACATGCCGGGAAGTTTTTGCGGGTACAGCGCCAGCTGCATAAAAATGGCCTGCTGGTGTTGTTCACCTCGCGTTTCCTGGCGGTACTGCGCTATATCGTGCCGCTGGCGGCGGGCATGCTCAGGCTGAGCGCGATAAAGGTTTACGCCATCAGCCTGCTTTCAGCCTGCGCATGGGCGGCGCTGTATGTCGGCATCGTCACCGGCATCAGCCTCTGAATCAGCGAGTCACGTATTCATCAGTTTGAGAAATGCTTCCCGAAAAACCTGTCACGAATCTGTCACACTCAATGCGACATTAAAAAAACGTGTGAGGAATTAGGGATGAGAAAAGCACTACTTGCAGTTGCCGTGGCAGGTACCCTTGCCGTGACCTTTGGCGCACAGGCGCAGGACACACCGGACGGCTATCAGCTGGAACAGGTACTCATCATGAGCCGCCACAACCTGCGTGCGCCGCTCGCCAATAACGGCAGCGTGCTGGAGCAGTCCACGCCGAAGCAGTGGCCGGAGTGGGACGTCCCGGGTGGACAGCTCACCACCAAAGGGGGCGTACTGGAAGTGTATATGGGTCACTATATACGCGAGTGGCTGGCAGAGCAGGGGATGGTGAAGACGGGTGAATGCCCGCAAGCGGATACCGTCTATGCCTACGCCAACAGCCTCCAGCGCACCGTGGCGACCGCGCAGTTCTTTATCACCGGCGCGTTCCCGGGGTGCGATGTGCCTGTGCATCATCAGGAAAAAATGGGCACCATGGACCCCACCTTCAATCCGGTCATTACCGATAATTCCCCTGAGTTTCGTGAGAAAGCGCTGAAAGCGATGGAGACAGAACGGCAGAAAATGCAGCTGGATGAAAGCTACAAACTGCTGGAGCAGCTGACAAACTATAGCGACTCGCCGTCCTGCAAGGAGAAAAAAGTCTGTTCCCTGACGGAGGCGAAAGATACGTTCAGCGCCGATTATGAAAAAGAGCCGGGCGTCTCCGGGCCGCTGAAAGTGGGTAACTCGCTGGTGGATGCGTTCACCCTACAGTATTACGAAGGATTCCCGGCAGACCAGGTGGCATGGGGGGAAATCAAAACCGATCAGCAGTGGCGCGTGCTGTCGAAGCTGAAAAACGGCTACCAGGACTCGCTGTTTACCTCGACGGACGTGGCGCAGAACGTGGCTAAACCGTTGGTGAAGTACATTGATAAAGCGCTGGTGACCGAACAGGCCAAAGCGCCAAAAATTACCCTGCTGGTGGGGCACGACTCCAATATTGCCTCGCTGCTGACCGCGCTGGATTTCAGGCCGTATCAGCTGCACGACCAGCAGGAACGAACCCCGATTGGTGGTAAAATTGTCTTCCAGCGCTGGCATGACAAAAACACTAACCAGGAGCTGATGAAAATTGAGTATGTCTACCAGAGTTCAGAGCAGTTGCGTAATGCCAGCGTGCTGTCGCTGCAATCTCCTGCGCAGCGCGTGACGCTGGAGCTGAAGGGCTGTCCGGTAGATGGCAACGGCTTCTGTCCGATCGATAAATTCAATGCGGTGATGAACAACGCGGCGAAATAGAAGAAAACCCCCGCGCGGGCGGGGGGAACATTCAGACGTTTTTACGTTCGATGGTTTGCTCGCCCCAGAACAGCGAGTCTTTGTCGGTTTTTTCGAAAGCGCGAACCAGCACTTCATCGTTGCCTTCTTCCCAAATCTGCTCAGCCAGCTTTTCGTCATACCTGGCGACTTCAAAGATGGCTTCTGCAATCTCCGGAGAGGTATTGCGTAAACTTGCCCATTCGCCCACGTGGTGAGCTTTGGATTCTTGAGTTGGCATACTTGTCCTCCTGTTGGGTTAGCCGTTCAGTTTTTTGGCAAGACCCGCGACGTATTCACCCTGATAGCGGGCGATCGAAAGTTCTTCATTGCTTGGCTGACGTGAACCATCCCCACCGGCAATGGTTGTCGCGCCATACGGTGTCCCGCCACGAACCTGGGAAACATCGAACAGTTCCTGCGCGCCGTAGCCAATCGGCACAATCACCATCCCATGATGTGCAAGGGTAGTCCAGGTTGAGGTGATCGTCTGCTCCTGGCCGCCGCCTGTGCCGGTAGAGCTGAACACGCTGGCCAGCTTGCCGTATAACGCGCCGGAGGCCCAGAGCCCGCCCGTCTGGTCGAGGAAGGTGCGCATCTGGCCGGACATATTGCCGAAGCGGGTCGGGGTGCCGAAGATAATGGCATCATAGTCCGCGAGCTCCTGCGGGGTGGCGACCTGGGCGTTTTGTGTTTTTCCCCCGGCTTTGGCGAAGGCTTCCGCCTGCATGGTTTCCGGTACGCGTTTAACCACAACCTCAACGCCGTCTACTCTGTTTGCGCCTTCTGCAACTGCGTGAGCCATGGTTTCAATGTGTCCATACATGGAATAATAGAGCACCAGAACTTTTGCCATTTTGCATCACTCCTCGTTGGTTTTTCTTACAGCGGATCGCTGCGTTACTTTAAAGATATGACATCACGGCCAGACTGCAAAAATGAACGGCATTTATTTGATATATAACAATATCTTTTCGTTATGTGCTTTGTAGCAAAATGAAACAACTTTAGCGGCGCTGATTTTTCAAAATATAAGAATGGCTTATGGATAACCTCCTCAATATTTCATACGAAAGGCTGAGATCATGTTGCAGAATATTACCTCTCGCTTGCCGGATAGCCGCATTACACTAAGCTTAGATTCACGCGGCACAGATAAAGGCACTGTCCTTGAGCCGCGAGGTGAAAGAATCCTCTTTTACTGAATGCAATATGATGTCTAATGTTTCACACTCTGGAGGTTAGAGATGGCAAACCATCGTGGTGGTTCAGGTAATTTCGCTGAAGACCGTGAAAGAGCATCAGAAGCAGGTCGTAAAGGTGGCCAGTCTAGCGGGGGCAATTTTAAAAACGACCCTCAGCGCGCATCAGAGGCTGGCAAAAAAGGGGGTAAAAATAGCCACGGCAGCAACAAGTAGTACGCCGGGTTAACTCTCTGCCGCCGGGTTTCCCGGCGGTTTTTTTATGTCTGCTACATTGAACTGTAATCAAAGGCATCGCACACTACAGGATTGATTCTTCGTGCTGGTGTCCCATGTCCGTTTCCCGTTTTACTTTCTCCATTAAGCCTCAGGAAGCCATCCTGATTTTGATCACCATGTTCTGGGGCGGAACCTTTCTTGCCGTTCAGTACGCGGTCACGATGAGCGATCCGTTTTTCTTTGTAGGGCTGCGCTTTGCAACCGCGGCGGTTGCCGTGGCGCTTATTTCGCTGAAAACCCTGCGCGGGTTGACCCTGAGAGAGCTTAAAGCGGGTGTCGCTATTGGCGTGGCGATTGCCATGGGCTATAGCCTGCAAACGTGGGGGCTTCAGTCTATCTCCAGCAGTAAATCCGCTTTCATCACCGCCATGTACGTACCGCTGGTGCCGCTGTTGCAGTGGCTGTGCCTGGGCAGAATACCGGGCCTGATGTCGTGCATTGGTATCGTGCTGGCGTTCATCGGCCTCATTTTATTAGCCGGGCCGGGAAATAATCTGCTGGCGCTGGGGCCGGGAGAGATCATCACGCTGGTGGGGGCCGTTGCCATTGCGGCAGAAATTATTTTGATTAGCGCCTGGGCAGGAAAAGTGGACGTCAAGCGGGTGACGGTCGTGCAGCTTGCCACCGCGTCGCTGGTGGCGTTCGCGACGATGGTGCCGGCAGGGGAGTCCGTCCCGCCGATGTCTACCGGGCTTATCGTCGTGGCGCTGGGGCTGGGCGTTTTTAGCGCCATTATTCAGGTCACCATGAACTGGGCGCAGCGCAGCGTATCTCCGACACGGGCGACGGTCATCTATACCGGTGAACCGGTGTGGGCGGGTATTTTCGGGCGACTCGCCGGGGAGCGTCTGCCGCTGCTGGCGCTGGTGGGCGCGGCATTTATTGTCGCCGGGGTGCTGGTGAGCGAGTTAAAGTTAAAAAAACGACGTAAGGCGACTGCCGGGTTGGGCACTGAACAAGGGGCAGATAGCTAACAACGCGCACGCTGTCCGTTTTGCCCGGCGGCGCTTCGCTTGCACAGGCCTACAATTGGCATGTAGGCCGGGTAAGCGTAGCGTCACCCGGCTATTTCAGGTTCAGGGGGGGATGGGTTCCGCTTGCGCTTCATCCCCTTTGCGACGGCTAAGCAGGGCGTTGAGCAGGATCGCGCCGAAGGTCGCCGTGCCAATCCCGCCCACCGTAAACCCGCCCAGCGTCAGGGCGAAGTCGCCTGCGCCCAGCACCAGCGTGACCGCCACCATGATCAGGTTACCGTTCTGGCTCAGATCAACATGATTCTGCACCCAGATGCGTGCCCCCGCGACGGCAATCAGACCAAATACAACAATCGAGGCGCCGCCAATCACGGGTGCCGGGATGGTGTGGATCAATGCGCCGAATTTTGGGGAAAAGCCGAGCAGTATCGCCATCACCGCCGCCGCCACGAAGACCAGCGTCGAGTAGACTTTGGTCACTGCCATCACGCCGATATTTTCCGCGTAGGTCGTCACGCCGCTGCCGCCGACCGAGCCGGAGAGCATGGTCGCCAGACCGTCTCCCACAAACGCCCGCCCCATATACGGATCCATATTGCGCCCGGTCATTCCCGCTACGGCTTTCAGGTGGCCCAGGTTTTCAGCCACCAGGATCACCGCGACAGGCGCGATGAGCATCATCGCCTGAGCGTTAAAGGTGGGCGAGGTCATGTGCGGCATCCCGAACCAGGCGGCCTGGTGAATCAGTGTGAAATCAACCGGCTTGCCGAGACCAAACACGTTCGCCAGCAGCGCGTAGATCAGACAGGCCGCAATCAGCCCGACCAGGATCAGCAGCCGCTGGATCATCCCACGCGTAAAGACCGCCACCACACCGATGCACAGCACCGTAATCACCGCCATCCAGCTTTCAAACGGCGAGCCCGAAACGCTCTTCACTGCAATCGGCGCGAGGTTCAGGCCTATCGCCATCACCACCGCCCCGGTGACGACGGGGGGCATCATCCGCTCGATCCAGCGCGTGCCGACTTTCATCACCACCAGACCGGTCAGGGTATAGACCAGCCCACAGGCGATAATGCCGCCGAGGGCCACGCTCAGGTTGGGGTTAATGCCCTGACCGTTAAACCCGGTCGCTGCAATAACGACTCCCACAAAGGCGGCGCTGGAGCCCAGATAGCTGGGCACGCGCCCGCCGGTGACAAAAAAGAACAGCAGGGTACCCATACCCGACATCAAAATGGCGAGGTTAGGATCCAACCCCATCAGCATGGGCATTAGCACCGTCGCACCAAACATCGCGACCGCATGCTGCACGCCCATCACCATTGTCTGCCCGAGCGGGAGCCTTTCATCCGGCGCGACCACGCCTGCTTCTGTGGAGGTCGATTTCAACTGCCAGTGGGGAAGTCCGAACATGTTCTGTCTCCTGAATGCGGATTAACAGGCGGGTCGCATAAGTGCGTGATAGCCGCGGTCGAACCACACCAGCCCTTGCGGTGCCGGGTGGCGAACGATGGATACGATGTCGCAAAACAGAATGTCGTGGGTGCCGACGCTAACCACCTGGCTGATGCGGCAGTCGAACGAGGCCAGGGCATTTTCCAGACGTGGACAGCCCGTGTCGCCTGTCTGCCAGCGGGCAGCGGCAAAGCGTTCCGCCATCGGCGTTTTACCGCCAAACAGGTTGGATAATGGCTCCTGTCCGGCACTCAGCGTGTTAACGCACAGGGTGCGGTTCTCGCTGAAAATCGGCCAGACGGACGCGCCACGGTTGAGGCAAACCAGCAGAGTGGGCGGGGAATCGGTCACGCTGCATACCGCGCTGGCGGTAAAGCCCGCCATTCCCGCAGGGCCGTCGGTGGTGATGATATTGACCGCCGCACCGACGCAGGCCATGGCATCACGGAAGGTTTGTTGATCGGGTGTCGTCATGATGGCTCCTTACGCCAGCCCGCAGGCGTCTTCGAAGGTCAGACGCGGTAAGCGCCCATAGACTTTGCTCATATCGCCATAGCCGATGTTAATCAGCAGATTGCTTTTAAGCAGCGTGCCCGTGAAAAAGGCCGCGTCCACTTTTTCCCGGTCAAAGCCGGACATCGGCCCGGTGTCGAGCCCGAGCGCGCGGCAGGCGAAAATCAGGTACGCGGCCTGCATCGAGCTGTTGCGAAAGGCGGTCTCTTCCGCCAGTGCGGGGCTGGAGGTAAACCAGCTTCTGGCATCGCCGTGCGGGAACAGTACAGGCAGGCGCTCATAAAACTCGCTGTCCCAGGCGACAATTGCCGTGACCGGGGCGGTGAGCGTTTTCTCAAGGTTGCCGCTGGAGAGCGCCGGGCGCAGCTTCTCTTTTCCTTCCGGGCTTCGCACAAAGACAATGCGCGCCGGGGAACAGTTGGCGGACGTCGGCCCCCATTTCATCAGGTCATAAATCTCGCGCAGCGTCTCGTCACTGACCGGTATATCCAGCCAGCCGTTATGGGTACGTGCGCCGGTAAACAGCGTTTCCAGCGCGGCGGGCGTGATGGCTTCGCTCATTCAGGCTCCTTACAAAGCGGGTTCAGGGCTGTGCAGCAGGCTGGCAAGCCCGTTCAGCAGCAGCGTGTTAAAGATGTCCGGCGCGGTCACGTTGCAGGCATGCCCGCCCTGGCGCATGACCGTTTTGCGGGCGTGCGGGAGGGCGGCGTGCAGTTCCGCGGAGCAGAAGGACGGCACCAGCAGATCGTCGGTGGAACAGATAATCTGCACGGGGCAGCGAACGCGTGCAGCGTGGCGGCTGAAATCGGCCTGTTTCAGCGCATGCAGCCTGCGCAGCAGATTGGCTTTGCCCTGGAAATGGGCCAGCGCCAGCGCTTCCTCGGCCTCCAGCCGCGGAGCGCGGGCGGCCATCCAGTCTGCCGGGTAAAGAAACAGCGGCTGTGCCTCTACCCACGCCTGAGCCCCGCCCGCATGCAGCAGACGTTCGCGAACGTCAAAACAGCGTCGGGTATGGGCATTGAGGGTCAGCCAGCCGTTGACACAAACCAGCGCGGTGAGGGCGTCAGGCTTATCGATAGCCAGCCGCAGGCCGACCAGCGCCCCCAGCGCGTGGCCGACCACGCAGTAACGGGCGATCCCGGCCCCGGCTAACGCCAGTGCGAGCTCGTCAGCCATGTGTGCGAGGGTGTAGTCTTCCGGCAGGGTATCCGGGTTATTCCCCGTGCCCCGCTGGTCGTAGCACACCACCTGATACTCCTGCCCCAGCACGGCGAGCTGAGGCAGCCAGTAGCTCCCGCTGCCGCCGAGCCCGGCAATCAGCACCACCACGGGCGCGCCCGCAAAGGGGGGCGGGGAAATGGACAGTTTCATGGCGGCCTCACTTCGCGATGTGCGCAACGGTGGCAATTTCAACCAGCGCTTCAGGCTTTACCAGCCCGCACTGGATGCAAAATCGCGCCGGTTTATCGCCGGGGAAAAACTCCGCGTAGATCTCGTTAATCGCGGCGTAGTTTTTCCAGTCGGTGATAAAGATGCTGTTGAAGGTCACGTCCTCCATCGTGCCACCCGCCGTTTCGATCACGGTTTTGATCGTCTCCAGCACGTGGCGGGTTTGCGCCTTTGGGTCATCGATAAACACCACGTTGTTGTCTTTATCAAACGGCAGCGTGCCTGAGACATACACCACGCCGTCGGCGAGGGTACCGGGGACAAACGGGGCTATCGGGGTGCTGGTGCCCGGCGGAATAATCACGGATTTCGGCATAGCGGTTCTCCTCAGGCGATGCGGGCGAGCGGGGGATCCAGCGCGTCGCAGAAATCATTGACGTTACTGACCCAGCCAAAAAAGGTTTCGATATTGAACAGGGCGGCTTTCTGGGCAAAATCCGGCCCGGCCTGATGGGTAGCGTCTTCCAGCACCATGCCAAAATACTCGAGGAAGAAGCCGTCGCGCAGGGTGGACTCCACGCAGACGTTGGTGGCAATGCCCGTAAAGACCAGATGACGAATGCCCCGGCTGCGCAGCAGGCTGTCGAGCGGGGTATTGAAAAAGCCGCTGTAGCGCGGTTTCGGCAGTACGATATCGCCAGCTTCCGGTACCAGCTCATCCACCAGCTGATAATCCCAGCCGCCTTTCGCCAGCAGCGTACCCTGGAGTTCAGGCCGTTGGCGCATGGTTTTCAGGGCGTTGGATTTGTGAAAGTTGGGTGAGCCGGGACCGCCAGCTTCGACGTACTGGTCGTCCCAGCCGTTCTGGAACCAGACGATCAGCATGCCCGCAGCACGCGCGGCGCTCACGGCGGTTTTGATATTCTCAATCACCGGCTGCGTGGCCGAGACGTCGAACCCGGCCAGATCCAGATACCCGCCTTTACTGGCATAGGCGTTTTGCATATCCACCACGATCAGCGCGCTCTGCTGCGCGTCAAAGGTGATGGCCTCCGGGCGAGCGTTGAGGGTCGTCATTACGCCACCTCCTTCGTCACGGCAGGGATGTGGGCGCGGCACTGCATCAGCGGCTGAATACGCTCGCCGAAGGTTTCCACGCCGGTGAGAAAATCATCGAAGGTCAGCAGCACGCCTTCGGCGCCGGGCACGGCAGCCACTTCGTCGAGCATTCTGGCGACGCTGGCATACGAGCCAACCAGGGTGCCCATGTTGATATTAACGGCAGACGTCGGGTCGGCCATCTGGCGAACGTTGGTGTCCGCGCCGGAGCGGGTATCCTTCTGGCTCTGCTCGGTCAGCCAGCTCAGGGCTTCCTCGTCGGCGCCGTCCTTGTATCGTTCCCATTTGGCGCGCGCGGCGTCGTCGGTTTCGTCGGCAATCACCATAAACAGCACGTAGGAGCCCACGTCGCGCCCGATTTTGTCGGCGGCCGCTTTCATGCGTGCCGCGGTGGGCGCGAAGGCGGCAGGGGTGTTAACGCCTTTGCCGAAGCAGAAGTTGAAGTCGGCGTATTTGGCGGAGAATTCCATCCCCGCGTCGCTCTGCCCGGCGCAAATCACCTTCATCGGCACCGACGGCTGGGGGCTGACGCGGCAGTCGTTCATGGTGAAGAAGTCGCCTTTGAAATCGCTTTTGCCGGTGCCCCACAGATCGCGCAGCACCTGCACGTATTCAGTCAGGTAGTCGTAGCGACGGGAGAAGTAATCGTCACCCGGCCAGATCCCCATCTGCTCGTACTCCGGCTTTTGCCAGCCGGTGACCAGGTTGACGCCAAAGCGCCCGCCGGAGATGGAGTCGATGGTGGAGGCCATCCGCGCCACGATTGCCGGGGGAAGGGTAAGGGTGGCGGCGGTGGCGTAAATCTGGATGCGCGAGGTTACCGCCGCCAGGCCCGCCATCAGGGTAAAGGACTCCAGGTTGTGGTCCCAGAATTCGGTCTTACCGCCGAAACCGCGCAGCTTGATCATCGAGAGCGCAAAGTCGAAGTGGTAATGCTCCGCTTTCTGCACGATGGCTTTATTCAGCTCAAAGGTCGGCATGTATTGCGGGGCCGTGGTCGAGATAAGCCAGCCGTTGTTGCCGATCGGTACAAATACGCCAATTTTCATCACGAACCTCTCTTCATTACGTCGCAGGTGTCACGACGTTTTTGCAAAGGGAGTGCCAGTTTTGAAAAATACTTTGTTATTAGGGTGTTAACTGGTGGTTGTTAAATTTAACAGAGAAAATGTGGACTAAGTGGTCAAAATCATTGCACAGAAAACAGGCACTCATGCGCGCTGAGGGTGCAGAAGGTCGTGGCGAGACGGGGGTTTTGCTATGCTGAGCGCAGGACAGAAAATGGAGAGCGAAAATGACACAAGGCGCAGTGAAAACACCCGGTAAACGTTCGCAGGCGGTGAGCGCCAAGAAACAGGCGATCCTCAGCGCCGCGCTGGAGACATTTTCGCAGTTTGGTATTCACGGCACGCGCCTTGAGCAGGTGGCGGAGCAGGCCGGGGTTTCCAAGACCAATCTGCTCTACTACTACCCGTCGAAAGAGGCGCTCTATATCGCGGTGATGCAGCAGATCCTGGATATCTGGCTTGCGCCGCTTAAGGCGTTTCGCGAAGAGCTGGCTCCGCTGGTGGCCATCGGGGAGTATATTCGCCTGAAGCTGGAGGTGTCGCGCGATTACCCGCAGGCCTCGCGGCTGTTCTGTCTGGAGATGCTGCAGGGCGCGCCGCTGTTGCAGGCGGAGCTCACCGGAGATTTAAAACAGCTGGTGGACGATAAATCGGCGATTATTGCCGGATGGGTCGCCAGCGGAAAACTGGCGCCCGTCGATCCGCATCATCTGATCTTCATGATTTGGGCCTCAACCCAGCACTACGCTGACTTCGCGGTCCAGGTCGAGGCGGTAACCGGTAAAACGCTCCAGGACGAGGCGTTTTTCCAGAGCACCCTGGAAAACGTGCAGCGGATGATTATCGAAGGGATCCGTGTGCGCTAATTTCCCTCACCCTAACCCTCTCCCTGTGGGCTGAGGGATCCCCAGTAATTTTTTTTTTATGCAGAAGCAATAAAGTTGCTTTCTAAATGACTGAGGGCTGTCAGCGATGCCCTGGTCCGGCTGTAAATCGCTGAGGCGTTTGCCTTCCGGCCGGGGCGAGGCGCAGGGATGCGCCGAGAGGGCGGCTTTACAGGGACGTTGCCTCCGCCCGTACCCGATAAGCCGGAAGGAATAAGCCGAGGGCACCGCGAAGCGGCGATTTACCGCCGGGAGCCCGGGTCGCCAGGGTGGTGGCGACTGAGCCACCCTGGCACGTTCACCGGTCATGTCGTTACAGAGTAGCAAGGAACATAAAGTGAACGGAATGACCACCACCGCCGTATGTTCCCCTCACCCTAACCCTCTCCCCGGAGGGGCGAGGGGATTGCTCAGTGCTCGCATTAATTTGTGGGGAACCCTCAGCCCTGTGGGAGAGGGAATAGTTCAGTGCCGCGTCAGCCCGGCGGGAGGGGACAGCTTAAGTCGCCCTCTTCACACTGCATCAGCGTGGCCAGAAACGCTTCGCGCTCCACGGTTTTTTCCGCCAGACACTGGTTCACAATCATTGGCTGAACGCTCCCGCCTTCCGTACCCGAACCGATAAACGCACAGTCCGCGTCGCGCAGGCTGATCCACGCCTGCTGCGCCTTTTTCAGCAGATCGCGCTGAGGTGCAGCCGCACGTTTGATGGCGGCCTGATAGGTCTCGTTGAGCTTTTTATCGGCGGCCTGGTACTGCTGCGCGCTACAGGTGTTCAGTTCAAGCTGGGTGGTCGCGTTGTTGCACTCGTCGGCAAGCGCGCTGGCGCTCATGAGCAGGGCTGCACCTGCGAGAAATACTCTTTTCATCATTCCCTCCGTGTAAAAAAGCCGGATGCGCTGCGCTTATCCGGCCTACGGTGATTTTGTAGCCCCGGTAAGCGTAGCGTCACCGGGGAAAGTTTACACGATTAACCGATTGTCATCAGGCTGGCGTTACCGCCTGCCGCCGCGGTGTTGACGCTGAGCGAGCGCTCCACGTACAGACGCTCCAGCAGCAGGTTGGTTTCCCCGCGCGCAAAGCCCTGCACGGAAACGATGGCACCGCTGCGGGCCGCAACCTGCTCACACAGTTCGCGCAGCTGGTCGGAATCACCATGGTAGATCACCGCATCAAACGGCTGCGTCAGCAGCGCATCGACCTTCGCAAAGCGAATGCGGGCCGAGACCGCTTTCGGCAGCTGTTTGGCGAGATCGCGATGCAGCGCATCTTCCGGCCACAGCAACTCACAGCCCGTTGCTGTAGCGGCTGCCAGCTGCACCAGCGCATCCTGCTCGTCATCCGCCATGCACAGCACACGCTCGCGCGGCATCAGCGTCCAGGTGTTGCGCTCACCGGTTGGACCCGGCAGCAGGCGCTGGGTACCGGCCTGCGCCAGCTCGCCGTACTGCTGCGCAATTGCACGCAGTTCAGGGCGGTTTTCTGCCCACTTAATCAGCGCGTCCAGCGGCTGGGTCAGCACGGTTTTCACCTGCGTATCCACCGGATAGTGTGCGTCCTGACGCGCCAGGGTCACGCCCAGGGCGTTCTCCGGACGGTTAGCCAGCAGACGGTACAGGTAGAGCGGGCCACCCGCTTTCGGACCGGTGCCGGAGAGGCCTTCACCGCCGAACGGCTGCACGCCCACGACTGCGCCGACCATATTACGGTTGACGTACAGGTTGCCGACTTTAGCATTGCCGGTCACCTGGGCAATGGTTTCGTCGATACGGGTATGCACGCCGAGCGTCAGGCCGTAACCCGAGGCGTTGATCTGATCGATCAGCTCGTTGAGGTTGTTACGGTTGTAGCGCACAACGTGCAGTACCGGGCCGAAGACCTCTTTTTTCAGCTCGTCGAAGCTTGCCAGCTCAATCAGCGTTGGCGGCACGAAGGTGCCGGTCTGCCACTCGCGGGCATCTTCGCTGTTCTCGCGCACCGCCTGGAACACCGGACGGCCTTTGGCACGCATGGTCTGAATGTGGTTTTCGATGTTGGCTTTGGCTTCCGCGTCGATCACCGGCCCGATATCGGTGGTGAGACGGCCCGGGTTGCCCATGCGGCATTCCGCCATCGCACCGCGCAGCATCTTCAGCGTGTGGTCAGCCACGTCATCCTGTAAGCACAGCACGCGCAGGGCGGAACAGCGTTGACCCGCGCTGTCGAAGGCAGAGGCCAGCACGTCAACGACGACCTGCTCAGTGAGCGCGGAGGAGTCCACGATCATGGCGTTCATGCCGCCGGTTTCAGCGATCAGCGGCGTTGGACGGCCCTGCGCATCCAGACGGGTGGCGATGTTGCGTTGCAGCAGGGAGGCTACTTCGGTCGAACCGGTAAACATCACGCCGCGCACGCGGTTATCGGAGGTCAGTTTGGCACCCACCGTTTCACCGCGCCCCGGCAACAGCTGCACCACGCCCGCCGGTACGCCCGCTTCCAGCAGAATGTTGATGCCCTGAGCGGCAATCAGCGGAGTCTGCTCTGCCGGTTTTGCCAGCACGCTGTTGCCTGCGGCAAGGGCCGCGGCAATCTGGCCGGTGAAGATTGCCAGCGGGAAGTTCCACGGGCTGATACAGACCACCGGGCCGAGCGGACGGTGCGTTTCGTTGTCGAAATCATCACGCACCTGACCGGCGTAGTAGTGCAGGAAGTCGACCGCCTCACGCACTTCGGCGATGGCGTTGCTGAAGGTTTTACCCGCTTCACGCACCAGAATGCCGATAAGCTGCTGCATCTGATCTTCCATCAGCACCGCCGCGCGTTCCAGAATGGCGGCACGCTCCTGCGGCGGGGTGGCAAACCAGATTGGCGCGTTGTTCACCGCGCTCTCCAAAGCCTGATCCACTTCCGCTTCTGTGGCTTCGCGCACGTAGCCGACGATATCCTTCGGCTCTGCCGGGTTGATCACCGGCTGCATTTCACCGTCTTCAACAGACTGCTCAAGGATCGGTTTGGCCTGCCACTTCTGCAATGCGCTGTTAAGCAGGGCAGAAGAGAGCGACGCCAGACGGTGTTCGTTGGCGAGATCCAGACCCGCCGAGTTGACGCGGCCTGCACCATACAGCTCGCGCGGCAGGGCAATCTTCGGATGCGGCAGACCAATCTGGCCTTCCTGCGCCGCCATCTTCTCTACGGCCTGTACCGGATCGGCCACCAGTTCGTCCAGCGGCAGGGTGGTATCGGCGATGCGGTTAACGAAGGAGGTGTTCGCCCCGTTCTCCAGCAGACGACGCACCAGGTAGGCCAGCAGGGTTTCGTGGGTACCTACCGGGGCATAAATACGGCACGGACGGTTCAGCTTGCCGTCGGCCACTTTACCGGTCACCTGCTCGTACAGCGGTTCACCCATGCCATGCAGACACTGGAACTCGTACTGGCCCGGATAGTAGTTCTGACCCGCCAGGCTGTAGATCGCCGCCAGGGTGTGGGCGTTGTGGGTGGCGAACTGCGGATAAATCAGGTTCGGCACGCCGAGCAGTTTTTTCGCGCAGGCGAGGTAAGAGACGTCGGTGTAGACCTTGCGGGTATAGACCGGATAGCCTTCCAGTCCTTCCATCTGGGCGCGTTTGATTTCGCTGTCCCAGTAGGCACCCTTCACCAGACGGATCATCAGGCGGCGACGGCTGCGGCTGGCCAGGTCAATCAGGTAGTCAATGACGAACGGGCAGCGTTTCTGGTAGGCCTGGATAACGAAACCAATCCCGTTCCAGCCCGCCAGCTCCGGCTCGAAGCACAGTTTTTCCAGCAGATCGAGGGAGATCTCCAGACGATCCGCCTCTTCGGCGTCGATGTTGATGCCGATGTCATACTGGCGCGCCAGCAGGGTCAGGGACTTCAGGCGCGGGTAGAGTTCTTCCATCACCCGGTCGTACTGCGCGCGGCTGTAGCGCGGGTGCAGGGCGGAAAGCTTGATAGAGATGCCTGGCCCTTCATAAATACCGCGACCGTTGGACGCTTTACCGATGGCGTGGATCGCCTGCTGGTAAGAGACCATGTAGGCCTGCGCGTCGGCGGCGGTCAGCGCCGCTTCGCCCAGCATGTCGTAGGAGTAGCGGAAGCCTTTGTCTTCCAGCTTGCGGGCGTTCGCCAGCGCTTCGGCAATGGTTTCCCCGGTGACGAACTGCTCGCCCATCAGGCGCATCGCCATGTCCACGCCCTTGCGGATCAGCGGCTCGCCGCTCTTGCCGATAATACGGTTCAGGGAGCGCGACAGGTTGGCTTCGTTATGGGTGGAGACCAGCTTGCCGGTAAACAGCAGGCCCCAGGTGGCGGCGTTCACAAACAGGGACGGGCTGCGGCCAATGTGGGAGTGCCAGTTGCCGTTGCTGATTTTGTCGCGGATAAGGGCATCGCGGGTGGCTTTATCCGGAATACGCAGCAGCGCTTCCGCCAGACACATCAGCGCCACGCCTTCCTGCGAGGAGAGGGAGAACTCCTGCAACAGACCCTGCACCATGCCGGCGCGTCCGCTGGCGGTTTTCTGATTACGCAGCTTGTCGGCGAGCTGATACGCCAGGCTGTGCGCCTGAGCGGCAACGGCTTCCGGCAGGCGCGCCTGCTCCAGCAGCATCGGCACGGCGTCGGTTTCGGCACGGCGATAGGCGCCGGTAATGGCGGCGCGGCTGACGGACTGCGGCAGGATCTGCTCGGCAAATTCCAGGAACGGCTGGTGGTTCTCATCAGCGGCCGTCGCGGCCTCTTCGCCTTCGTTCGCAGCGCCCGCCAGCAGTGCAGGCAGCTCCGGCAGACCTTCTTCACTCTCCAGTCTTTCCAGATAGTTAAAAATCGCCTGCTTGATTAACCAGTGCGGCGTGCGGTCGATACGGGTCGCAGCGGTTTTAATCCGTTCGCGGGTAGCGTCATCCAGCTTAACCCCCATGGTGGTCATCCCCATGCCAAAACTCCTGTTGTTCTGTAATAGCGTTCTGTTGATAGCGTGAAATATCCACCATGTTGCAACTTTGTGCAACCGTGTTAAATGTGACCTGGTCTGCAAGCTGGAAAATGAATGGATTGTTAACGATTAGTTAGCTGTGAAAAAGAACGCGCGGCGGTTTCTGAGCCCAGTTTTTATGCGGTGCTTAACATTTTTTAAAGGTGCAACCCGTAAAAGCGTGAGCGAGTGCAACCTATAGGAAAGACGTATAAAACCAGGGATGAAATTCATGTAAATGCAGTGTTAAATCGTTTGTCAGTGGGATGCGTATACGGCAGGATAGCGCGCCCAACGGAAACACATACACACATCACTACGTTCCGGTGATGACATAACAAGGCAGCCCGGACGGCTGTCGCTCGACATTTTGGAGAATTTGAATGGCTATTAGCACACCGATGCTGGTGACATTTCTCGTTTATATTTTTGGCATGATCCTGATAGGGTTTTTGGCATGGCGTTCCACTAAAAACTTTGACGACTACATCCTCGGCGGGCGCAGCTTGGGCCCGATGGTCACCGCACTCTCAGCGGGCGCATCCGACATGAGCGGCTGGCTGCTGATGGGGCTGCCGGGCGCGATTTTCATCTCCGGTATCTCCGAAAGCTGGATCGCCATCGGCCTGACCGTTGGCGCATGGATCAACTGGAAGCTGGTAGCAGGCCGTCTGCGTGTGCATACCGAAGCCAACAACAACGCCCTGACGCTGCCGGATTACTTCACCGGACGCTTTGAAGATAACAGCCGCATATTGCGTATTATCTCTGCGGTGGTGATCCTGCTGTTCTTCACCATCTACTGTGCCTCCGGCATTGTGGCGGGTGCGCGTCTGTTCGAAAGCACCTTCGGCATGAGCTATGAAACGGCGCTGTGGGCCGGTGCGGCCGCGACCATCCTCTATACCTTCGTGGGTGGATTCCTGGCGGTAAGCTGGACCGATACCGTGCAGGCGAGTCTGATGATTTTCGCCCTGATCCTGACCCCGATAATTGTGATTTTTACCGTCGGCGGCTTTGGCGAATCGCTGGAAGTGATCAAGCAGAAGAGCATCGAAAACGTCGATATGCTGAAAGGGCTGAACTTCGTGGCCATCGTCTCCCTGATGGGCTGGGGCCTGGGCTACTTCGGTCAGCCGCACATTCTGGCGCGCTTTATGGCGGCGGATTCTCACCACACCATCGTTCACGCGCGTCGCATCAGCATGACGTGGATGATCCTGTGTCTGGCGGGGGCGTGCGCGGTCGGTTTCTTCGGTATCGCCTACTTCAACAACAACCCGGCGCAGGCGGGCGCGGTGAACCAGAACGCCGAGCGCGTGTTCATCGAGCTGGCGCAGATCCTGTTCAACCCGTGGATTGCCGGTATCCTGCTCTCCGCGATCCTGGCGGCAGTCATGTCCACCCTGAGCTGTCAGCTGCTGGTGTGCTCCAGTGCCATCACCGAAGACCTCTACAAAGCGTTCCTGCGTAAGGGCGCGAGCCAGAAAGAGCTGGTGTGGGTAGGGCGTTTTATGGTGCTGCTGGTGGCGCTGGTGGCGATTGCGCTGGCAGCTAACCCGGAAAACCGCGTGCTGGGGCTGGTGAGCTACGCGTGGGCGGGCTTTGGCGCCGCATTTGGTCCGGTGGTGCTGTTCTCCGTTCTGTGGTCACGCATGACCCGCAACGGCGCGCTGGCGGGGATGATCATCGGTGCGGTTACCGTTATCGTCTGGAAACAGTTCGCGTGGCTGGGCCTGTACGAAATCATCCCGGGCTTCATCTTCGGCAGCCTCGGTATTGTGGTGTTTAGCCTGCTGGGTAAAGCGCCGTCTGCATCTATGCAGAAGCGCTTTGCGGAAGCGGATGCGCATTACCACTCAGCGCCGCCGTCTAAGCTCCAGGCTGAGTAATTTCCCCCTCACCCTAACCCTCTCCCCGGTGGGGAGAGGGGATAGTCCTTTCACCTATGTGAGTCTTCATCAATGAGAATTAAAACAGGGCTAATGGTGGCAGCATTCGTGATGCTGGCGGGCTGTAACGCACCCGCGCAGCATGCGGCGGTGGAAACCTGCAAAGCAGAAAATCAGATGCAGCAAACCACGCTCTATTTCGGCTTAAACCGTCCTGCCGGGGCGCAAATTACAGGCAACGAATGGCAGCAGTTTGTCGACCAGGACGTGACGCCGCGTTTTCGCGATGGCTTAACGGTGGTTGATGCCCGCGGGCAGTGGCTGGGGAACGACGGAAAAGTGGCGCGTGAACCCAGCAAAGCGTTAATGCTCATCCATGGTAAAGACGCGCAGAGCGAGAAGAACATCGAAGCGTTGCGCGGGATCTATAAGTCTCGTTTCGCGCAGGAATCGGTGATGCGGGTCGACCAGCCGGTGTGCGTGCAGTTTTAATGAGAACGGCGGGAATTCCCGCCGTTGTTGTTTTGTAGGCCGGGTAAGCGAAGCGCCACCCGGCATTGCATCAGAGCACCAACCCCGCAAAGCTCGCCGACAGCAGGCTCACCAGCGTTGCCCCGTACACCAGGCGTAAACCAAACCGCGACACCACGTTACCCTGTTGCTCGTTCAGGCCTTTTATTGCCCCCGCTACAATGCCAATCGAGGCGAAGTTAGCGAACGACACCAGGAACACGGACAAAATACCCAGACCGCGCGGGGACATTTGATGGGCTATTTTTTGCAGCTCAATCATCGCCACAAATTCATTCGCCACCAGTTTTGTTGCCATAATACTCCCCGCGTTTAAGGCATCGCTCAGCGGAATACCAATAAGCCACGCCAGCGGATAAAACACGTAACCCAGAATCTGCTGGAAGCTCAGGCCAAATACGCTGGAGAAGAGGGCATTAACGGCGCTAATAAGGGCGATAAAGCCAATCAGCATCGCCAGAATAATCATCGCCACCTTAAAACCGGCCAGAATATATTCGCCCAGCATTTCAAAGAAGCTCTGGGATTCATGCAGCTTTTCCAGTTTGATATCGGGTTCGGCTTCCGGGCGGGCCGGGTTAATGACCGAAAGGATAATAAAGGTGCTGAACATGTTCAGGATCAGTGCCGCGACGACAAATCTGGCGTCGAGCATGGTCATATAGGCACCGACAATCGACAGCGAAACCGTCGACATCGCCGTTGCAGCCATCGTAAACAGGCGGCGTGAGGAGAGATCGCCCAACACGCCCTTGTAGGCAATGAAGTTTTCAGACTGACCGAGTATCAGTGAGCTCACCGCGTTAAAGGATTCCAGCTTGCCCATGCCGTTCAGTTTTGACAGCAGCGTCCCGATAACCCGAATAAAGATCGGCAGAATACGCCAGTGCTGCAGAATACCAATCAGCGCCGAGATAAAAATAATGGGGCAGAGCACGCCAAGGAAAATGAACGCCAGCCCTTTTTCACCCATCCCGCCAAAGACAAAATTCGTCCCTTCGGCAGCGAATTTAAGCAGTGATTCAAAGAAACCGGAGACATGTTTAATAATGAACAGGCCGCTTTCTGCATGCAGAAAAAAGAATGCCAGCGCGATTTCAATCACGATCAGCTGTAAAACGAAACGAATGCGAATTTTTCGGCGGTCGAAACTCACCAGCCAGGCAAGCGCAAGAATAATCACCAGCGCCAGCAGGAAATGGACAATTTTAAACATGGTTTATTTTCAGTTGGTTTTCGAGGCGGACATTTAGCCACAGCCCCGGTTAACCGTAAATGGGCATTTTCGTTATACCTTATAAACGCAACGGTTACTCAGGCAATTATTATTCCGCAATGCGTTTACATCTGGTCATCAAAACTCCACATATTTCGCTTGTTTTTCTTGTGGCCGTAATGATAATCACTATCACAAGAATTTACCTTTCTTTGCATCAGTTGACCGCGATAAACATTTAAGGTGTCTGCATGTTTGTTCCTTTTCTCATTATGTTACGTGAAGGCCTTGAAGCCGCCCTGATTGTTAGCCTTATCGCCAGTTATCTGAAGCGCACCCAGCGTGGACGCTGGATCGGCGTGATGTGGGTTGGCGTCTTCCTGGCCGCGGCGCTCTGCCTGGGGCTGGGTATTCTTATCAACGAAACTACCGGTGAATTTCCTCAGAAAGAGCAAGAGCTTTTTGAAGGCATTGTTGCCGTAATAGCGGTGGTGATCCTCACCTGGATGGTGTTCTGGATGCGCAAGGTCTCCCGTAACGTGAAGGTACAGCTGGAGCAGGCGGTGGATAACGCCCTGCAAAAAGGCAACCACCACGGCTGGGCGCTGATCATGATGGTTTTTTTCGCCGTGGCGCGTGAAGGCCTGGAGTCAGTGTTCTTCCTGCTCGCGGCTTTTCAGCAGGACGTGGGCATCTGGCCGCCGCTGGGCGCGATGCTTGGGCTGGCCACGGCGGTTGTGCTTGGCTTCCTGCTCTACTGGGGCGGCATTCGTCTTAACCTGGGCGCGTTCTTCAAGTGGACCAGCCTGTTTATTTTGCTGGTGGCCGCGGGGCTGGCGGCAGGGGCAATCCGCGCCTTCCATGAAGCGGGCCTGTGGAACCACTTCCAGGACGTGGCGTTTGATCTTAGTAACGTTCTCTCCACCCACTCACTGACCGGCACGCTCCTTGAAGGTATCTTCGGCTATCAGGAAACGCCGAGCGTCAGCGAGGTGGCGATGTACTTTATCTATCTTATTCCGGCGCTGGTGCTGTTCTTCATGCCATCGCGCCCCAGCGCTCAGCCGTCGCGTACTGCGCCGTGAAGCGCTTTGTTTAGTTACAATATACTTTAAAGGGAAGAGACATGGCTATTCAATTCCGTCGTAGCGCGTTACAGGTTGGTGTGGCAGCGCTGTTCGCGTCTGCCTTCGCCGCTCAGGCAGCAGATATTCCGCAGGTAAAAGTCACCGTCAACGATAAACAGTGCGAGCCGATGACCATCACGGTTAACAGCGGTAAAACCCAGTTTATTATTCAGAACCACAGCCAGAAGGCGCTGGAGTGGGAGATCCTGAAAGGCGTGATGGTGGTAGAAGAGCGTGAAAATATCGCGCCTGGCTTCAGCCAGAAAATGACCGCTAATCTTCAGCCGGGGGAATATGACATGACCTGCGGCCTGCTGACTAACCCGAAAGGTAAGCTGATCGTCAAAGGCACAGCGACGGCGGACGCGGCCAAAGGCACCGCGCTGCTGAGCCTCGGCGACGCCATTACCGCCTATAAAGCCTACGTCACCAAAGAGACGGCTGACCTGGTGGCAGGCACCAAAGCCTTTACCGACGCGGTGAAAGCGGGCGATATCGAAAAAGCGAAATCCCTGTATGCGCCTACACGTCAGCACTACGAGCGCATCGAGCCGATTGCCGAGCTGTTCTCTGACCTCGATGGCAGCATTGACGCCCGCGAAGATGACTACGAGCAGAAGGCCGCCGATCCGAAATTCACCGGCTTCCACCGCCTGGAAAAAGCCCTGTTTGGCGATAGCTCCACCAAAGGGATGGAGAAATACGCCGATCAGCTCAACAGCGACGTGCTGGAGCTGCAAAAACGCATCAGCGAGCTGGCCTTCCCGCCGTCGAAAGTGGTGGGTGGTGCTGCGGGTCTGATTGAAGAAGTGGCCGCGAGCAAAATCAGCGGCGAAGAAGATCGCTACAGCCACACCGACCTGTGGGACTTCCAGGCAAACGTCGACGGCGCACAAAAAATTGTCGATCTGCTGCGGCCCCAGCTGCAAAAAGAGAACGGCGAACTGCTGGCGAAAGTGGATGCCAACTTTAAGAAAGTTGACGCCATCCTGGCGAAATACCGTACCAAAGACGGGTTCGAAACCTACGACAAGCTGACCGATGCTGACCGTAACGCGCTGAAAGGCCCGATTACGACGCTGGCGGAAGATCTCTCCCTGCTGCGTGGCGTTCTGGGTCTGGACTAAGCGATGAACAAGCATGATGAGTACGACGTGGCGGAACCTTCCCGACGTCGGTTGTTAAAAGGGGTAGGGGCGCTGGGCGGCGCGTTTGCCCTGGCGGGCGGCTGTCCGGTGGCGCATGCGGCAAAACCACAAAGCGCCCCCGGCACGCTCTCCCCGGATGCGCGTATGGAAACGCAGCCATTTTATGGTGAGCACCAGGCAGGAATCCTGACGCCGCAGCAGGCCTCGATGATGCTGGTGGCTTTCGATTCGCTGGCGAGTGATAAGGCTGACCTTGAGCGTCTGTTCAGGCTGTTGACCACGCGCATTGCCTTCCTTACGGCGGGCGGTCCGGCACCGGAAACACCGAATCCGCGCCTGCCGCCGATGGATTCCGGGATCCTCGGGGCGTTTATCGTTCCCGATAATCTGACCATCACCGTGTCGGTGGGGGAATCGCTGTTTGATGATCGCTACGGTCTGGCGAAGCAGAAGCCGAAAGCGCTGCAAAAAATGACGCGATTCCCGAATGACTCTCTCGACGCGGCGTTGTGCCACGGCGATCTGCTGTTGCAGATCTGCGCCAATACCCAGGATACGGTGATCCACGCCCTGCGCGATATCATCAAGCACACCCCGGATCTGCTCAGCGTGCGCTGGAAGCGGGAAGGTTTTATCTCTGACCACGCCGCGCGCAGTAAAGGGAAAGAGACGCCGGTCAACCTGCTGGGCTTCAAAGACGGTACCGCCAACCCGGACAGCAGCAATACCGTGTTGATGAAAAACGTGGTCTGGGTGACGGCGGATCAGGGCGAACCGGCCTGGGCGGTGGGTGGCAGCTATCAGGCGGTGCGTATCATTCAGTTCCACGTGGAGTTCTGGGACCGCACGCCGCTGAAAGAGCAGCAGACGATCTTCGGCCGCGATAAGCAAACCGGCGCACCGCTCGGCATGAAGGACGAGCACGATGAACCCGACTACGCCCGCGATCCGAACGGAGATGTCATCGCGCTGGACAGCCATATTCGTCTCGCCAATCCTCGCACCAAAGAGACCCAGTCCAGCCTGATGATGCGCAGGGGCTACAGCTACTCGTTGGGGGTGACCAATTCCGGTCAGCTTGATATGGGACTGCTGTTTGTCTGCTATCAGCACGATCTGGAGAAAGGGTTCCTCACCGTGCAGAAGCGGCTCAACGGCGAAGCGCTGGAGGAGTACATCAAGCCCATCGGCGGCGGCTATTTCTTTGCCCTGCCCGGCGCGCGTGACGCGAAGACCTGGCTCGCTCAGGGTCTGATAGAAGCCTGATAATCGTCCCTGCGACAGTTCGCGGGGACATTATTTTTCCATATGACTATCTTGTTGTTATATTTCTGTAATATTCATATATGAGACTGATTCCGCTGCAGGAGCAGTCTTAAAGGTTGCATCTAGGTAAAATAAATGTTGCATTTATGATAATTCCTGATGTACTTAAGATAAGACAGCGGTAGTTCCCGGCAGTGATACTGACTCACTATGGAGATCGCGAATGGTTGCGTCCTGTACTGGACAAGGTAAACACATCAACCGCAGCACCCGGCGCGGAGGCTCAGACTCCGGCAGCGATTTCCTCACCACAAAATTCTCCCCTCCACCTCTAAATACGATTCCTACCGACGTGCATAACGGTGCGCGTAGCCGTTCTGTATCGTCATCCGGTAATGCAAGCAATGGCTTACAAGGAAGCCAACCCTCTGATGTTCGTGCGCATAATCGTGCCGATGCTGGCGCGTGTGATGAATACCAACAACTCAAGGTGCTATCCATGGGAAGACAGAAAGCAGTGATCAAAGCTCGTCGCGAAGCAAAACGTGTGCTGAGACGGGATTCACGTAGCCATAAACAGCGTGAAGAAGAATCGGTCACCTCGCTTGTGCAGATGAGCGGCGTAGAATCCATTGGCATGGCGCGGGACAGCCGCGATGCATCGCCAATAGTGGCGCGGAATGAAGCTCAGGCGCACTACCTGAATGCTATCGAGAGTAAACAGCTCATCTTTGCAACCGGGGAAGCCGGATGCGGGAAAACCTGGATCAGTGCCGCCAAAGCGGCGGAGGCGCTGATTCATAAGGACGTGGAAAGGATCATCGTTACCCGTCCGGTACTGCAAGCGGATGAAGATCTGGGCTTCCTGCCCGGCGATATTTCTGAGAAGTTTGCCCCGTACTTCAGGCCCGTCTATGACGTGCTGGTGAAGCGGTTGGGCGCTTCCTTTATGCAGTACTGCCTGCGACCAGAGATTGGCAAGGTGGAAATCGCGCCGTTCGCCTATATGCGCGGACGTACATTTGAAAATGCGGTCGTTATTCTTGACGAGGCTCAGAACGTGACCGCTGCGCAAATGAAGATGTTTTTAACGCGCCTCGGGGAGAACGTGACGGTTATCGTCAACGGCGATATTACCCAGTGTGACCTGCCGTCGGGCGTGAAGTCCGGCCTGAGCGATGCCATGTCACGTTTTGAAGAAGATGAGATGATAGGGGTGGTCCGCTTCACAAAAGAGGACTGCGTCCGCTCAGCGCTGTGTCAACGAACGCTGGAAGTATACTCCGACTAAGATCATTTCACATTTTAAGTCATTTCTTCCCGGCGTCATGCCGGGAAGCTTCTTTTATTCCCTCTGTTCGCATGGCTTTTTTTAAATCATATTTATTTCCTATAGCATTCAACGGGATTTACGCACCGTTTTGCGGTAATAATAATATTACTGTTAATTTGCTGTGAACGCTTTTTATACAGTTAGAAAAAATGTGATATGTATTTACAATACCCACAAAATACCTGTGAATATAATGATCGCGCTAATTGTTAGGTGAAAATTAAACGTGAATGTTGTCACAGAACATGACTAAGCAGTAAAAATTAAGTTGGTGTCTTTTGGGTAATTATCTATGTTTCGTACTTGTTCAAATTAAATTCTAAGAAGAAACACACCAGGGGATCGTTTCCTCTGGAACATCACGCTGAGGGTCATACATGAACGAACTGGTTAGTGCAATTAACGGTGTTATCTGGAGCCCTGCGTTAATATTTTTATGTCTGGGTGTCGGTCTCTATTTCTCACTGCGTAGTCGTTTTCTTCAATTACGTCATATAAAACATATGATTACCCTGATGTTTCAGGGCGGGGCTACCGATGCCGGCGTATCATCGTTTCAGGCGTTGACGATGACGCTGGCGGGCCGCGTAGGGACAGGGAATATCGCCGGTGTGGCGACCGCCATTACCTTTGGTGGCCCCGGTGCGCTTTTCTGGATGTGGGTAGTGGCATTTTTAGGCGCCAGCTCTGCTTTTGTTGAATCCACGTTAGGTCAGGTTTATAAAGAAAAAATTAACGGCGAATATCGTGGGGGACCTGCCTTTTATATTGAAAAAGGGTTGGGGGTGAAGTGGTACGCATGGTTATTTGCTATTGTGACCATTTTCTCCTGCGGTTTATTACTTCCGGGCGTACAGGCAAACTCAATTGCCGCCAGCCTGGATATTGCCTTCGGTCTTAACCCAAACGTTACGGCGGCAATACTGGCTGTACTGTTAAGCTTCATTATTTTCGGTGGTGTAAAAAGGATCGCCAGCTTTAGCAGTATGGTCGTTCCGTTTATGGCGCTCGGCTATATTATTGTTGCCTGCGTTATTATCGCGATCAATATTGAAAAACTGCCTGCTGTTATCCTGCTGATCTGGAAAAGTGCTTTTGGCCTTGAAGCGGGATTTGGCGCTATTCTGGGCCAGGCTATCATGTGGGGCGTTAAACGCGGCGTATATTCCAACGAGGCGGCGCAGGGCACCGGGCCACATGCATCCTCGGCAGCAGCCGTAAGTCATCCGGTGAAACAAGGGCTGGTTCAGGCGTTCTCCGTATATATCGACACGCTGTTTGTCTGCTCCGCGACCGGGTTTATGCTGTTGATCACCGGGCTTTATAATGTTCAGGGCGTCGACGGCGCAGCCCTTTATACCGGTATTGCAGGCGTGGCGGCCGGTCCTGGCTATGTGCAGACAGCGATGGAAAGTATGATGCCGGGCTTTGGTAATTACTTTGTCGCCATCGCGCTATTCTTCTTTGCCTTCACCACCATCATTGCCTATTACTATATCGCTGAAACCAATATCGCCTACATCAACCGTAAAATTCACCGTCCGTGGCTGACATTCCTGCTTAAATTATGTCTGATGGCTTCCACGGTATATGGCACAATCCGCACCGCGGATCTGGCATGGGGATTAGGGGATATCGGGGTAGGGCTGATGGCCTGGCTCAACATTATTGCCATTGTCCTCTTGCATAAAAAAGCCTTTGCCAGCCTGAAGGATTATGAAACCCAGAATGCGCAGGGAATTGATCCACAGTTTGATCCGGTTCGGCTTGGGATTAAAAATGCGGATTACTGGCTGGGGGAGCGCAGAGATGAAGAGGGGGGATTGCCGGGGCAGGTTTCTTCTCCTGAAGGAAAGCAGCCGGCGGGGAAGTTGAATAACTGAGGAATAGTTTAAAACGGGCCCGTGCTTATGCGCGGGCTTTTTTTATGGGTGAGGCGGTATCACCCGCACCGGCGGGGATTGACTCGCTTCGCTCTCAGTCTGTCCAACTGGCTGCGCCAGTTGTCGAACCCCGGTCGGGGGTTCTCATCC
>ERZ1673734.141-NODE-141-length-71611-cov-43.921516_pt1 | contig 71611 bp, 52 predicted proteins | sample MGYA00580199_ERZ1673734 | MGnify/ENA primary metagenome ERZ1673734 (study PRJEB41218, sample SAMN15661742) | gut metagenome | host: Homo sapiens | place: Canada: London | collected 2015-08-20/2019-03-30 | study: EMG produced TPA metagenomics assembly of...
ACAGAATTCACAGAATTCACAGAAGTATGGTGCAAAAAAATCCCACAGATTTCACAGAGCACGCAGAAGTCTTAGCCTAAAACATCTGTGTAATTCTGTGAAATCTGTGGGAGTACATTTCAGCAGAAGATTCTGTGAATTCGGCGTATTCCGTGGGAGTACATCTCATCAGAAGCTTCTGTGAATTCGGCGTATTCCGTGGGAGTATATCTCATCAGAAGCTTCTGTGAATTCGGCGTATTCTGTGGGAGTACATCGCGGCAGCAGACTGCGTGGGGTAGGCAGGGATGCCGTAGCCTCCTACGCACTATGCGCGTTCTTTGTAGATGACGTTGTTGGCGCCGCTGGTGATCTTGAGCGCTTCGGGGTGCTCCTTGATGAACGAGTCGATATGGCGCACGCGCTTGCTTTCGAGAATCTCGTCCACGGCGATGAGGATGCCCGTCTCCTCGACGTCGCCGAAGCCGTAGTTGATGGCGGTGCCGAAGAGCTTCATGGTGGGCGAGAGCGACATGTAGGCGTTCACGAGCGGCGGGATGTTATAGCCCAGCGCACGAATCTCGCGGTTGAGTATGAGATAATCCTTCTTGAAGTCGTCCTCGCAGAACAGCGCCGCAAGCTCCTCCTCCGGTGTCTCTATTTTCAGCGGATGGAGCGGCAGGATGAGATTTTCCTTGTCGTCGAAGTGCTTCTTTAGGAAGTAGAGAATCATGTCGCGGCCGCGGCGTATGTACGACGGGTACATAGTCATCTTGCCGAAGAAATACTTCACGTTAGGCTTGATGACGGTGAGCGCGCCGAGACCGTCCCACAAGTTGTCGAGCGCGAAGAGGCTCTTCGCTCCGCGTCGTGTGCTCTGGTATTCGAGCGTCACGAACGAGCGTCCCAGCTCGATGGTGTAGGGCATATAGTCGTTGATGAACTTGTCGGAGAAGTGGAACATGTGGCTTGTGGCGAGCTTCGGCTGGCGGTTCTCGTCAAGCTCCCAGTCGGTGCCGAGCAAGTATCGGTATCCGCCGATTATCTCCTCCGCCTCGGGGTTCCACACGATGAGCTGCTTGTAGCAGTTCGCGCAGGTGTCGAACTCGTCGATGTCCATCGGCTTGCCGGTGCCGCCGCCCGCTTCGCGGAATGCTATCTCGCGCAGTCGGCCTATCTCGCGCATCACGTTCGGCGCGTTGTGTGCCGTGATGATGTATATCTCGTTGTTGCTCTTGTTGGTCATGCGGAGCTGGCGCTCGGGCGTGAGTTCGCTCTTGAGCAGCTCTTTGCTTACCGGTTCAATGATTGGTTCTTCCATTTGTGTGTTGTTTTTTCTTGCTTTCTCTTCTTTTGGTTGGGGGAGCTTTTGGGGGCTGGCTAACTAAGCCTTCTTAGGCCTAACTAAGCCTTCTTAGGCCTTTGCTAACTAAGCCTTTCTAAGCCTTCTAAGGCCTTTCTAAGCCTGGCTAACTAAGCCTTTCTAAGCCTTAGCTAACTAAGCCTTTTGGGCATTCTTAAGCCCTCCCCGACGGGGAGGGTTGGGAGGGGCTTAGCTTGTACACCTCCTGCTGCACCCACTGTGCCCACTCGTACGGCGTGCGGCTCTTGTCGAACGTCTGCCAGGGTATAGGCTTTCCGATGTATATGTCGAAGTGTTTGCCCACGTTGCGGTACATCTCGTCTACGAGAAATATCATGGCGAGGTTGAACGGCAGCCAGCGGTCGCTGAACCGCGCGATGCGGTAGAAGCGCTCCGAGTTGCGTCCGCTGAAATAGATGGGCACCACGTCGCGGTGGCACTCCACGCTCTTCGTTATGAACGTCTTCTTCCACGGCAGGTCGTGTATCGAACCATCCTTCTGCTTGCGACTGTTCAGTCCGGCAGGGAACATAAGCATGTGGTTGTCGCTCTTGAAGCCCGCCTCAACCATGCGCGGGAAGTCGCGACCCTGCCGACCGGTCTTGTTGATGCCGATGCACACCGGCGCCAAGCCCGGCAGATTCATCAGCAAGTCGTTGACGAGGTAGCGGAAGCGTCCGTCGTAGTGGCGTCCGATGATTGAGCCGAGCGCCACGCCGTCCTGTCCGCCCAGTGGATGGTTGGACACGAACGTGTATAGTTTGCCGTCGTCTTTCGGCGGAAGGTTCTCCTTGCCGATGATGCGTATGTCCATCTTCAGATAGCGCACGGTAGACTCCAGCCACTCTACGCCGCTCTCGTTGCGGTGCTCCCAGATGAACGCGTTCACCTGGTCCTGGTGGATGATTTTCTTGAGCCATCCGACGAGCAGACCGGGCACGTAGCGCGCCTTGCTGCCCATCTTGCTGCGCAGTATCTTTTCGATGTCTATTGTCTTTTCTGTTATCTCGTTCATATACCCGAAATATCTGTTACTTTTTCGATATTTGGTGCAAAAATACTACATCTTTTTTACATATGAACAATTTCGCACAAGAAATGTCGTATTTAAACAAAATTGATAGAGATTTGTAACCATGTGTGCGAATTTTTGTGTACCTTTACACCCAAATACGCATATATAATGTATAAGAACAACACTGACAATCCTACAACAGCAACAACATATCACGTACCGGTGCTTCTCGGTGAGAGTGTCGACGGACTCGACATCAAGCCGGGCGGCGTCTACGTAGATGTCACCTTCGGTGGCGGAGGACACTCGCGCGAGATACTCTCGCGGCTCACCGACGGCGCACACCTCTACAGTTTCGACCAGGACGCCGACGCCGAGCGCAACATTCCCGACGCCGGCGACAGCTTCACGTTCGTGCGCAGCAACTTCCGCTATCTGAAGAACTGGATGCGCTACTACGGCGTGGAGCACATCGACGGACTGCTCGCCGACCTCGGCGTGTCGTCGCACCACTTCGACGACGCCGAACGCGGATTCTCGTTCCGCTTCGACGCGCCGCTCGACATGCGCATGAACAAGCGCGCCGGACGCACCGCTGCCGAGATAGTGAACACGTACGACGAGGAACAACTCGCCGACATCTTCTACATCTACGGCGAACTGAAGAACTCGCGACGCATAGCCGCGGCGCTCGTCAAGGCACGTCAGCAGGCGGAGATAAAGACAACGAAGGATTTTCTGGCTGCCGTGGAGCCTTTCTTCAAGCGCGAGCGAGAGAAAAAGGACATGGCGCGACTCTTTCAGGCATTGCGTATTGAAGTGAATCACGAAATGGATGCGCTGCGCGAGATGCTGCTCGCTGCTACCGAACTGCTCGCCCCCGGCGGACGACTCTCGGTGATAACCTACCACTCGCTCGAAGACCGCATGGTGAAGAACATCATGAAGTCGGGCAACGTGGAGGGAAAGGTGCAGCAGGACTTCTTCGGACGTATCGAGACGCCGTTCCGCCTCGTCAACAACAAGGTGATACTGCCCTCGGAACAAGAACAAGAAGAAAACCCACGCAGCCGCAGTGCAAAACTAAGAATTGCTGAAAAGAAATGAGACAATGAAAGAAGATAACCACATAACAGACGCCATAAAGGTGGATGTGACCAACACGGAAGACAACGCTAAGGGCGAACAGACGACTGGCGAAACGGCTGCTGCCGCTGAGCCTACGGCTGCAGCAGCAGAGCCTGCAGCCGACAAACCGACAGCGCAAACAAAGACAGCGACCGCACCAGAAACGGCGGACGACGACGTAGACAGTGCACCATCGCTGCGCACAATCATACGACAGCAAGCCATAGAAGACGAACTGCCGCTGACGAAGAACGTGACGCTGGGGAAGATTCTCGGTGGCGAAATGCTCAACACGCAGTTCCTGAGACAGCAGATATGGGTGATAGTGTTAATAACGCTGTTCATCATCGTCTATATCTCGAACCGATACAAGTGTCAGCAGAACCTCATCAAGATAGACAATCTGCAGAGCGAGCTGGAGGACGCAAAGTACAGAGCACTCTCAAGTTCGAGCGACCTCACGCAGCAGACTCGCGAGAGCAAGGTGCTCGAACGCCTGCACAACGACAAGGACAGCACGCTGCACATACCTACGCAGCCACCGTATATAATAACCATTCCTAATCAAGAAGAGAAATGAGCAAGTTTGATAGCAAGAAAGTAATGCCACGCTATGCGTTCCTTGCCGTTATAATGACGCTGGTGGCTATAAGCGTGCTGGGAAAGACGCTATATATCATGACGGCAAAGCGCGCATACTGGGAGGAAGTGGCAGACCGCGTGAAGGTAGACAGCCTAAAGACGCAGCCTATGCGCGGAAACATACTGAGCTGCGACGGACAACTCATGGCGTCGTCGCTGCCGCAGTATAACATATTCATGGACTTCAAGGCGCTGCGCGTAGCGAAGAAGGACACGCTCTTCTGCGAGAAGATTGATTCTATCTGCACAGGGCTTAACGCTATCTTCCCCGACCGCACGGCGGCCGAGTTCAAGAAGCATCTCATGGAGGGCTTCGAGAAGAACAAGCAGCACTGGCCCGTGTGGAACCGACGCATCAACTACAGCACGTTCTCAGAAGTGAGGCGTCTGCCCGTGTTCCGTCTGAAAACCAATATGGGCGGTTTCCACTGGGAGGAGCATAACGCTCGCAGACTGGCGTACGGTTCGCTCGCAGGCCGCACCATCGGAAAGATATTCGGCGCGAAGGATACCGCACAATGCGGCTTGGAACTCTCGTACGACTCGCTCCTTAGAGGCGTAGAGGGCATCAGGCACAGACGCAAGGTGCTGAACAGATATCTCGACATCACGGATACGCCGCCGGAGAACGGCGCCGACATCGTCACTACTATCGACGTGTCGATGCAGGACCTCGCCGAACGCGCGCTGCTCAAGGAGCTGCGACTCATCAACGCCAATGTGGGCGTGGCTATCGTGATGGAGGTGAAGACCGGCGACATCAAAGCCATCGTCAATATGACGAAGTGTGACGATGACGACTATCACGAGATAAAGAACCACGCTATAAGCGACTTGCTCGAACCGGGTTCGGTGTTCAAGACCGCAAGCATAATGGTGGCGCTCGACGACGGAGTGGTCGACACAACCTACCGCGTGGAGACTGCCGGCGGCGTCTGGCCGATGTATGGCAGAGAGATGAAGGACCACAACTGGCGACGCGGCGGCTACGGCATGCTCACTCTGCCGCAGACGCTCATGGTGAGCTCAAACATCGGCGTCAGCCGCATCATCGACGACCACTATCACAACACACCAGAGAAGTTTGTGCAGGGAATATACCGCCTCGGACTCGCCGACGACCTGCACATTCCGCTGCAAGGCGCATCGCCGGCACGCATCCGAATGCCGAAGAAAGACTCGCGAGGCAAGCAGTATGTCAACTGGAGCAAGACCACTCTGCCCTGGATGAGTATCGGCTACGAGACGCAGGTGCCGCCTATCTCCACTCTTACCTTCTACAACGCCATTGCCAACGGCGGAAAGATGGTTGCGCCGCGCTTCGTGAAGGCTGTGATGAAGGACGGAGTCGTAATAAAAGAGTTCGACCCCGTAGTGCTGCGTGAGCAGATAGCCAAGGAGTCGACGATAAAGAAGATAACCACGATACTTGAGCACGTAGTGAGTCAGGGTCTCGGAAAGAAAGCCGGCTCGCAGTCGTTCCTCGTCGCAGGAAAGACCGGAACGGCTCAGATATCAAAAGGAGCCGCCGGCTATAAGAGCGGACAGATGAACTATCTGCTGTCTTTCGCCGGCTTCTTCCCCGCATACGAGCCGCGCTACAGCTGCATCGTCTGCATACAGAAGTCGGGTCTGCCGGCTTCGGGCGGCGGCATGAGCGGCGTTGTGTTCCACGACATCGCAGAAGGTATCATGGCGCAGAGCCTCAAGCTGGAGGCTTCTGACGCCCGCGACTCGCTTTCTGTTCTCATCCCGCAGGTTAAGAGCGGCAATGTGCTGGCTGCAAGCTATGTGCTTGAGCATCTCGGCGTGAAGCAGCGCACAGACTGGGACGGCTCTTATCTCAACGGAAACCCCATCTGGGGACGCGCCGATGAGAGCGACAGAAGTATCGTTCAGCTGAAACGCGTAAACGAAGGCGACAAGTCGGTAATGCCCGACGTTCACGGCATGGGAGCTCGTGACGCCGTCTTTCTTATCGAGAGCAGAGGCGTAAAGGTTAGGCTCACGGGCAGAGGAAAGGTGACGGAGCAGAGCATCGGAGCAGGAGAAAGGATAAAGAAGGGCATGGTATGCTCGCTTAAACTCGGATAAAAAAACAAAGATATATGAAACTTAAAGAATTGCTTAAGAACATCACCGTTCTTGCTGTTAAAGGCAGCGATGATGTAGAAGTGACGGGTGTCAACATCGACTCTCGCCGTATCAAGGACGGACATTTGTTCGTGGCAATGAAGGGCACTCAGGTAGACGGACACAAGTTCATACCTAAGGCGGTGGAGCTCGGAGCAAAGGCTGTGCTCTGCGAGGAGATGCCAGAACAAACCGACGAAAACGTAACTTATGTGCAGGTGGCAAGCACCGAAGACGTAGTGGGTGAGGTGGCAACAACGTTCCACGGTAATCCTTCTACTAAGCTGAAGCTCGTAGGAGTGACCGGAACGAACGGTAAAACCACTATCGCCACCTTATTATATAATATGTTCTCGAAGATGGGACATAAGTGCGGACTGCTTTCTACCGTGTGCAACTACATCGTTGACGAGGCTGTGCCGGCAGACCACACGACGCCAGACCCGATAGCGCTGAACGAACTGCTTCACCGCATGGTGGATGCAGGCTGCGAGTACGCCTTCATGGAGTGTTCGTCTCACGCCATAGCGCAGAAGCGCATCGGCGGACTCACTTTCGCCGGCGGTCTGTTCACCAATCTCACACGAGATCATCTCGACTATCACAAGACTTTCGAGAACTACCGCAACGCGAAGAAGGCTTTCTTCGACATGTTACCCAAAACGGCCTTCGCCATCACCAACGCCGACGACAAGAACGGCATGATTATGGTGCAGAACACGAAGGCTCAGGTGAAGACCTACTCTATATGCAGCGTGGCTGACTTCAAGGCTCGCATAATAGAATGTCACTTCGAGGGCATGTATCTCGAGATTGACGGCAGGGAAGTAGGCGTACAGTTCATCGGCAAGTTCAACGTGAGCAACCTGCTGGCTGTCTACGGCGCAGCAGTTATGCTCGGCAAGAAGCCCGAAGACGTGCTCGTCGTGATGAGTACGCTGCACAGCGTGAGCGGACGTCTCGAACCTATCCACTCGCCGGAGGGCTACACCGCCGTTGTCGACTATGCCCACACGCCGGATGCTCTTGAGAACGTGCTCAACGCCATACATGAGGTGCTCGACGGAAAGGGCGAGGTAATCACCGTATGCGGAGCCGGCGGCAATCGCGACAAGGGAAAGCGTCCGCTTATGGCGCAGGAGGCTGTGAAGCAGAGCGACCGCGTGATTATCACAAGCGACAACCCGCGCTTCGAGGAACCGCAGGACATCATCAACGACATGCTCGCCGGACTCAACGCGCAGCAGATGAAGAAGGTGATAACCATTGTCGACCGCCGCGAGGCTATACGCACCGCCTGCATGATGGCAAAGAAGGGCGACGTAGTGCTCATAGCCGGCAAGGGACACGAGAACTATCAGGATGTAAAGGGTGTGAAACATCACTTCGACGACCATGAAGTGGTACGTGAGTGCTTTTAGAATTTAAATTCAAAACTCAGAAATGTTATATTATCTTTTTCGTTTCCTCGAAGAATACGGCATTAGTGGCTCGCACATGTGGGGCTACATTTCGTTCCGTTCGCTGTTGGCGCTGATATTGTCGCTCGTTATCTCGGCATGGTTCGGCGAGAAGTTCATCAAGTATCTCAAGCGCAAGCAGATTACTGAGACAGCGCGCGACGCAAGCATCGACCCGTTCGGTGTGAAGAAGATAGGAGTGCCGTCGATGGGCGGTGTCATCATCATCGTCTCCATCCTTGTGCCGGTGCTTCTGCTCGGACGCCTGCGCAACATCTACCTCATATTGATGATTGTCACCACGCTGTGGCTCGGTGTGCTGGGCGGCATGGACGACTTCATAAAGTTATTCCGCCACGACAAGGAAGGCTTGAAGGGCCGCTACAAGATAGTAGGTCAGGTGGGTATCGGTCTGATAGTGGGTCTTGTGCTGTGGGCTTCGCCAGACGTCAAGATGAACGAGAACCTCGTTTACGAGCGTCAGGGTCAGGAGATAGTAGTGAAGCATCAGAGCGAAGCGCACAAGTCGCTAAAGACAACCATTCCGTTCGTCAAGAGCCATAACCTCGACTACTCGCGCATTACGAGCATCTTCGGCGAGCACCGCGTTGCGGCAGGCTGGATATTGTTCGTGATAATGACCATCATCGTGGTGACAGCGGTGAGCAACGGCGCCAACCTCAACGACGGTATGGACGGCATGTGCGCCGGCAACTCCGCCATCATCGGTGTGGCGTTGGGCATACTGGCGTATGTGAGTTCGCACATAGAGTATGCGAGCTATCTTAACATAATGTACATACCGGAGTCGCAGGAGCTTGTGGTGTTCCTCTGCGCCTTTGTGGGTGCGCTGATAGGTTTCCTTTGGTACAACGCCTATCCGGCTCAGGTGTTCATGGGCGACACTGGCTCGCTCACAATCGGCGGTATCATCGCCGTTACTGCGATAATCATCCACAAGGAGCTGCTTCTGCCGATACTCTGTGGCATCTTCTTCGTGGAGAGTCTGAGCGTTATACTGCAGGTCTACTACTACAAGCTGGGCAAGCGTCGCGGCGTTAAGCAGCGCATCTTCAAGCGCACGCCTATCCACGACAACTTCCGCACGCAGGCTTCGCAGCTCGACCCCGACTGCAAGTATCTCATCACTCGACCGAAGGGTGCATTCCACGAGTCGAAGATTACGGTTCGCTTTTGGATTACGACGATAATCCTGGCGGCTATGACCATTATAACATTAAAGATTAGATAGGAAGGGTGTAGAGGTGTAGAGGTGTTGAGATGGTGAGGTGTTGAGGTGTTGAGATGTTGACATTTCCATTGTTATGTTGAGATGTTTGCATTTTCAATGTTTCTGAATCGTCTCATTTCTCAGCAGAAATACATCTTTCTTGGTTCTAAAATCATAAAACAATGAAAAGAATAGTTATTCTTGGAGCCGGCGAGAGTGGAGCCGGTGCCGCAGTGTTGGCAAAGAAGGAAGGTTTCGACGTGTTCGTTAGCGACATGTCTGCCATCAAAGACAAATACAAGAAGCTGCTCGACGACCACGCCATCGAGTGGGAGGAGCGTCAGCATACCGAGGAGAAGATTCTCTCTGCCGATGAAATCATCAAGAGTCCGGGCATACCGAAGGAGGCTCCAATGGTGAAGGCTGCGATGGAGAAGGGCATACACATTATCAGCGAGATAGAGTTTGCGGGTCGCTACACCCACTCGAAGATGATCTGCATCACCGGCTCGAACGGCAAGACGACAACGACGTCGCTCATCTATCATATCTTCAAGACGGCAGGCTACGACGTGGGCTTGGCGGGCAACATCGGACGCTCGCTTGCGCTGCAGGTGGCTGAGGATCCGCACGAATACTACATCATAGAGCTTAGCTCGTTCCAGCTCGACAACATGTACGACTTCCACGCCAACATCGCCATCCTGCTGAACATCACGCCCGATCATCTCGACCGCTACGACTACTGCATGCAGAACTACGTGGACGCGAAGATGCGCATCATACAGAACCAGACCGACAAGGACTCGTTCATCTACTGGAACGACGACCCAGTCATCAAGCGCGAGCTGGAGAAGTACGACATCAAGGCTATACAGTATCCGTTCTCGGAGCTGAAGGAGAAAGGCTCTATCGGCTATATGGAGGACGGCGAGTATACCATCGAGAAGCCTACGCCGTTCAACATGGAGCAGGAGGAGCTGTCGCTCACAGGCAAGCACAACATATACAACTCGCTGGCTGCGGGCATCGCGGGCAACATCACGGGCATCAAGAAAGACGTGATACGCCAGAGCCTGAGCGACTTCCCGGGCGTGGAGCATCGTCTTGAGAAGGTGTGCAAGGTAGGCGGCGTGCAGTATGTCAACGACTCGAAGGCTACGAACGTAGACGCCTGCTGGTATGCTCTTGAGAGCATGAAGACGCCTACCATCCTCATCATCGGCGGCAAAGACAAGGGCAACGACTATAACGAGATACTCGATCTGGTGAAGCAGAAGTGCAAGGCGCTCGTGTTCCTCGGAGCCGACAACAAGAAGCTGCACGACTTCTTCGACAACGTGGGCGTGGAGATTCGCGACACCCACTCGATGAAGGACTGCGTGGCGGCTTGCTACGAGCTGGCTGAGCCGGGCGACACCGTGCTGCTCAGTCCGTGCTGCGCAAGCTTCGACCTCTTCAAGAATATGGAGGACAGAGGCGAGCAGTTCAAGACGTTGGTGAGAGGGCTGTAATAAGGTGTTGAGGTGTTGAGATGGTGAGATGGTGAGAAATGTGTTGAGATGTTGTGAAAGGTGGTGTGGTGGTGTGATGGTGTTATGTTGAGATTTGCATTGCTAATGTCAACATCTCAACATCTCAACATCTCAACACAACAACACCTCACCATCTCACCATCTCAACATAACACCACACATCTCACCATCTCACCACAACAACACCTCACCATAAAATAGCAACAAGCAATGATAAACAAGACATTAGGCAATATATTCAAAGGCGACAAGGTGATATGGATGGTGTTCTTCTTCCTGTGCCTTGTCAGCATCATCGAGGTGTATTCGGCTTCGTCGCAGCTCACGTATAAGGCGAGCAACTATACGGCGCCGGTGCTGAAGCATATCATGCTGATCGTGATCGGAATAGTCTGCATGGTGGTGACGCTCAACGTGAAGTGCAGATACTTCAAGATGGCTACGCCGTTCGTACTGCTTTTCGCTGTAGTCACGCTGCTATGGGTGGCTGTTGCCGGCGCCTCCACCAACGGTGCGCAACGCTGGATAGTACTCTTCGGCTTACAGTTTCAGCCGTCGGAGATAGCGAAGGGCGCTATGGTGCTGGCAACGGCGCAGATACTGAGTGCGTTGCAGACGGAGAAAGGCGCCGACAAGCTGGCTTTCAGGTATATACTGATGGTGTGCCTCCCCATCGTGCCGCTCATCATGGTTGAGAATCTGTCGACGGCGCTGCTGCTCTGCTTAGTGATATTCATGATGATGCTGCTCGGGCGTGTTCCGGCGCGGCAGTTGGGTGCGCTTCTGGGCTTCGTGGTGCTGGCTGTGGCGCTCCTGGTGTGCTGCGTCATGGCGTTCGGCACCGACGAGGAGGCGCAGAAGCCCGCCAACCAGGCGCTTACCGAGCAGACTATAGAGCAGAAGAAGGAGGATAAAAGCACTGTAGAGAGGGTGTTCCACCGCTTCGACACGTGGAAATCGCGCATCAACAAGTTCCTCGCCCACAAGGATGTGGCGCCGAAGGACGTAGACCTCGACAAGGACGCTCAGGTGGCGCACGCCAACATCGCCATTGCTACGTCGAACATCATGGGAAAGGGACCGGGCAACTCCGAGGAGCGCGACTTCGTGTCGCAGGCGTTCAGCGACTTCATCTACGCCATCATCATCGAGGAGACGGGCATCTTGGGCGCTACGGGCGTGGCTATGCTCTACATCATACTGCTGTTCCGCACGGGGCGCATAGCCAGCCGCTGCGAGAACAACTTCCCGGCGTTCTTCGCCATGGGACTGGCGCTGCTGCTCGTGACGCAGGCGCTGTTCAACATGTGTGTGGCTGTGGGCTTGGTGCCGGTGACGGGTCAGCCGCTGCCGTTCATCAGTAAGGGTGGTACGGCGACCATCATCAACTGCGTGTACATCGGCGCGATACTCAGCGTGAGCCGCTCGGCGCAGCGCAAGCAGGAGATAATAGCAGACACGAACGTAGCGTAGGATTTCAGAGTGCTGAAGCCTTCGAATCGGAAAGTAGAAGCAAAACATACGTACAATTCCCGCAGCGCTGGAATGCAATTACAGCATATATGTAACAACACTACATCATATCGGTAATTGCATTCCAGCGCTGTGGGAATTTTTTTGTTCTATACGTACGTTGAAGTCCGTTCTGCGCATTCAAGCAATAGGGTCTCAGAGTGTAGGTTGCAATCGGTTGCACATTAATTAAAAAAAGCGTAATAAAAAAAGCACAATAATCTACATTATCAGAAAAAATGATTAATTTTGTAAGTTGAAAGAAATGTGAGCATATGGAACAGGAATTAAGAGTCATTGTTAGTGGCGGCGGCACCGGGGGCCATATCTTCCCAGCCGTATCAATAGCCAATGCAATTAAATCGAAGTGCCCCAACGCGAAGATACTCTTCGTTGGAGCCCTCGGACGTATGGAGATGCAGCGTGTGCCCGACGCAGGCTACGAGATAGTAGGACTACCGGTGAGAGGATTCATCCGCCCGCTCTGGTCGCCCCGTAACATCGGTGTTGCGCTCGACTTCCTGCGCAGCAAGCGAATGGTGCGCAAGACAATCCGCGAGTTCGCGCCCGACGTAGTGGTCGGCGTTGGCGGATACGCCAGCGCAGCCACGCTCGACGCAGCCAGCTCGATGGGCATCCCCACGCTCATACAGGAGCAGAACTCATACGCCGGCGTAACCAACAAGCACCTCGCCGCAAAAGCGCGCAAGATATGCGTGGCGTACGACGGCATGGAGCGCTTCTTCCCCGCAGAGAAGATAATAAACACCGGCAACCCCGTGCGCCAGAACCTCATCGAGACAACCATCTCGCGCGAAGACGCCCTGCGCAGCTTCGGTCTCGACCCCGCTAAGAAGACTATCCTCCTCGTAGGCGGCAGCCTCGGAGCGCGCACCGTGAACGAAAGCGTGCTGCAGCACCTCGACCTCGTAGAGAAAAGCGGCGTGCAGTTCATCTGGCAGACCGGCAAATACTACAGCGCAGCCGTAGCCGAGCAGCTCAAGGCACACAAGCCCCTGCCTATGCTTAAGGTGATGGACTTCATCGGCGACATGGGAGCGGCGTACAAAGCAGCCGACCTCGTGATAAGCCGCGCCGGCGCAAGCTCAGTCAGCGAGTTCTGTCTGATAGGCAAGCCCGTCATACTCGTGCCCTCGCCCAATGTGGCAGAAGACCACCAGACGAAGAACGCTCTCGCCCTCGTCAACAAGGACGCAGCCCTCTACGTGAAGGATGCCGACGCACCCGCAACGCTGCTGCAGCTCGCCGTCGACACCGTGAACGACCCCGAGCAGCTCGCGCAGCTCACAGCCAACATAAAAAAACTTGGCAAGCACAACTCTGCCGACGTCATTGCCGACGAAGTGCTCAAGCTCGCCAACAAAAAATAAAGAAACAGAAATGGAACTCAAAGATATCAAAGCCGTTTATTTCGTAGGCGCAGGCGGCATCGGCATGAGCGCCATCGCACGCTACTTCATACGCAAGGGCATGGTAGTGGCAGGCTACGACAAGACACCCTCAGAACTCACAAAGCAACTCGAACGCGAAGGCGCACTCCTCCACTACGAGGAGAACGTAGACGAGATACCGCACGCCTGCCGCGACCCGAAACAGTGCCTCGTGATATACACACCCGCAATACCAGCCGAACACAAAGAGCTGCAATACTTCCGCGCAAACGGATTCACCGTGGAAAAGCGCGCACAGGTGCTCGGCACACTGACACGCACACACAAGGGACTCTGCGTAGCCGGCACACACGGCAAGACATCGACCTCTACAATGTGCGCACACATCATGCACCAGGGCCACATCGACTGCAACGCATTCCTCGGCGGAATATCAAAGAACTACAGCACCAACTACATCATCTCCGCAGAAAGCGACTATGTAGTGATAGAAGCCGACGAGTTCGACCGCTCCTTCCATTGGCTCCGCCCATGGATGAGCGTCATCACCGCCACCGACCCCGACCACCTCGACATCTACGGCACTAAAGAAGCCTACCTCGAAAGCTTCCGCCACTACACCACACTCATACAGCCCGGCGGCGCACTCATCATACACCGCGGACTCGAGATGCACGCCGACGTGCAGCCCGGAGTGAAGGTATACGAGTACAGTCGCACCGAGGGCGACTTCCACGCCGAGAACATACGCATCGACAACGGAACAATCACCTTCGACTTCGTTTCGCCCATCGAGAACGTAAAGGACGTAGAACTCGGACAGCCCGTGCCAATCAACATCGACAACGGCATCGCAGCAATGGCAATGGCACAGCTCGCCGGATGCACAGCCGAAGAACTCAAATACGGCATGAAGACATACCGCGGCGTGGACCGACGCTTCGACTTCAAGATAAACGACAGCCGACACGTCCTGCTCTCCGACTACGCACACCACCCCAAGGAGATATACCAGAGCGCAAAGAGCATACGCGAACTCTACAAGGGCCGCCATATCACAGCCATATTCCAGCCCCACCTCTACACTCGCACACGCGACTTCTACCGCGATTTCGCCGATGCGCTCAGCCAGCTCGACGAGGTGATACTCACAGAGATCTACCCAGCACGCGAGCAACCTATCGAAGGCGTCACATCGCAGCTCATCTACGACAACCTCCGACCAGGCATCGAGAAGAGCATCATACGCAAGGACGACGTGCTCGACCTCGTTAAGCAGCGCGACTTCGACGTGCTCGTCATACTCGGCGCAGGCGACCTCGACAACTACATGCCACAAATAACAAAAATAATAGAAAACAAGAAGTGAAACTGTCTCCAAGCAAAATCTTCTTCATCCTAAGCGATGTACTGATAGCCGTATACCTGGCGTTCGCGTTCTGCTCATTCGACAAGAAAGGCGGAAACCATACGCTGTGCAATAAGGTGAACATCGACATCGCCGACAACGCCACAAGCGGATTCATCGATGCGAAGATAATAAAAGACAGACTGCAGAAAGGCGGCGTCTACCCCATGGGCAAGGAAATATGTAAGGTAGACGCGCGCCGAATTGAAGAAATGCTCAAGGCGAGCCCCTTCGTGCAGACAGCCGACTGCTACAAGACAGAAGGCGGACACGTATACATCAGCGTAACCCAGCGCATGCCCGTGATAAGAATCAAGGCCGACAACGGCGACGACTACTACGTTGACGACAACGACCGCGTAATGCCCACAACCCACTACGTAAGCGACCTCATCATCGCAACAGGAGCAATCAACCGCTGGTACGCCACCAACTTCCTCTCACCCTTGGGACGCGTGATAATGGCAAACGACGTGTGGAAGAACCTCATAGAGCAGATAAACGTGCTGCCTAACCACAGCGTCGAAATCGTGCCGCGCGTAGGCGACCACATCGTACACCTCGGACGACTGCCCGACGGCAACCGACGCACAGACCATTACACGCTCATACGCAAGTTCATGGAAGTGAAGATGACCCGACTGCTGAAGTTCTACAAGTACGGACTCTCAGAAGTTGGCTGGAACAAATACTCGTACATAGACATCGAGTTCGACAACCAAATCATCTGCCGAAAGAAGTCGGCAAAGCATCAGGCTGCAGCTCCCGTACAGCCCGCAGCCCCCGTGCAACCAGCCGCCGAAACAACACAACCGCAGAACGAGACAACGACAACTCCGACCGCAGACACGGAGAAAAAGACCGACAACGCTTCAAACACCGACCGGACAAAGAAGAAATCGGAAACGAAATCTGAAAAGAAGTTGGAAAAAACAGAGAAGAAGACAGAAAAGAAGTCGGACAAGTCTGTGAAGAAGACCGAGAAGAAGACCGAAAAGCCCGAGAAGGCAAAGAAGTCGAAAGCCGGCAAAGCATAAAATTCGAAATCAAGTAACAAAAGATAATTAACACTCAACAAGATAAAAAAACGTATGGCAAAGGATTTTATAGTAGCTATTGAGCTCGGGTCGTCAAAGCTGACCGGAATTGCTGGAAGGAAAAACCCCGACGGCAGCATCTCTATTCTTGCTGTCGCTAAAGAAGACTCCGCCTCGTACATACGCAAGGGCGTAGCATATAATATTGAACGTACCGCACAGGGACTGAGCAACATTGTAAGCAAACTCAAGAATACTCTCAAAACCGAAATAGAACAGGTGTATGTAGGCATCGGAGGGCAGAGCATACACAGCGTCAAGAACTCCATCGTGAAGGAACTGCCGCTCGACTGCATCGTGTCGCAGGATATGGTGAACGAACTCATGGACACCAACCGCAGTATGGAATACAAAGACTGCGAGATTCTCGACGCCATAACACAAGAATACAATGTGGACGGACACTACGAGGACGACCCCGTAGGCATCCAGGCAAGACATCTTGAGGGCAACTTCCTCAACGTGCTGTGGCGCCGCTCGTTCTACCGCAACCTCAATAAGAGTCTCGACAACTCAGGCATAAAGGTGGCTGAGATGTATCTCGCCCCGCTCACGATGGCCGACTGCGTGCTCACCGACGCCGAGAAGCGCGCAGGATGCGTGCTCGTAGACCTCGGCGCCGACACCACAACCGTATCGGTCTACTACCGCAACAAGCTGCGCCATATCGCCGTGCTTCCGCTCGGCGGATCTAACGTGACCAAAGACCTCGAGTCGTTGCAGATAGACGAGATAAACGCAGAGGCGATGAAGCTGAAGCACGCCTCGGCTCTGACCAACGAGAAAGATATAGACGCCGACGCAACTCTACCCATCGGCGACGGCAGAACGATACTCAGCCGCATGTTCATCCAGGTGGTTGAGGCGCGCATGCTCGAGATAGTGGAGAACGTGAAGTATCTCGTGCCACACGAGTTCGCCGACAAGCTGCTCGGCGGTATCGTGCTCACCGGCGGCGGTAGCAACATGAAGAACATTGAGAAGCTCTTCCACGAAGTGTTCGACGTGGAGAAGGTGCGCATCGCGAAGTCTACCACACTCAACATCAACAAGAAGGACTCCGACGTGATTCTCTCTGAGGACGGCACCACGAACACCATCCTCGGTCTGCTCGCAAAGGGCGACATGAACTGCGCCGGACGCGCCATCAGCGGGTCGCTCTTCGACGAAGAAGTGGAGCCGGGCTCAGAGAACACAGTCACTCTCGACCCGACGCTGGCAACAACAGGCACAGGCACACAGCCTGCAGCGCAGACCACAGCACAGCCCGCCGCCAATGCAGAGGAAGAAGAGGAAGAGAAGGCTCCGGAGCCACATAAGCCCACAAAGTTCAGCCGCTTCTTCGGCTCGCTCAAGAAGTTCGGAAGCTCTATCTTCGAACCCGATGTCAATGAATAACCCTTAACACGATTATTACTATGTCAGACAATATCAACCCGATGGTGGACTTCGGTGCACCTGAAAAAGAGAATACTATTATTAAGGTGATTGGTGTAGGTGGAGGCGGCGGCAATGCCGTCAACCACATGTACCGCGAGGGTATACACGACGTGTCGTTCGTGCTCTGCAACACAGATATGCAGGCGCTCAACGATTCGCCCGTGCCCATGAAGCTGCAGCTCGGCAAGGAAGGACTCGGAGCCGGCAACAAGCCCGAGAAGGCGCGTCAGGCTGCCGAGGAGAGCATCAACGATATCAAGTCGATGCTCAGCGACGGCACGAAGATGACCTTCATCACCGCCGGAATGGGCGGCGGAACAGGTACGGGTGCTGCGCCGGTTATCGCCCGTGTGTCGAAGGAACTCGACATCCTCACGGTAGGCATCGTTACCATCCCGTTCCGCTTCGAGGGCAAGAAGAAGATCAACCAGGCTCTCGACGGCGTAGACGAGATGGCGAAGCACGTAGACGCGCTCCTCGTCATCAACAACGAGCGTCTGCGCAAGATTTATCCCGAGCTCACCGTGCTCGACGCGTTCGGAAAGGCTGACGATACGCTCAGCGTGGCAGCGAAGTCAATCGCCGAAATCATCACTAACCACGGACTCATCAACCTCGACTTCAACGACGTTAAGACCGTGCTCAAGGACGGCGGCGTGGCTATCATGTCTACCGGCTACGGCGAGGGCGACGGTCGTGTGAAACTGGCTATACAGGATGCACTCAATTCGCCGCTTCTCAACGACAACGACATCTTCAACTCGAAGAAGATTCTTCTCAGCATCAACTTCTCAAAGGGCAGCGACAAGGAGAACCAGGCTACTGGCGGCCTCATGATGGAGGAGATGAACGAGGTGAACGACTTCATGGAGCAGTTCGGTTCCGACTTCGAAATCAAGTGGGGTATCGGTCTCGACCCCGATCTCGGCAACAAGGTGAAGGTAACGATCCTCGCTACGGGCTTCGGCATCAGAGACGTCGACGGAATGGACTCGCACATCAAGAAGGTTGTGCAGGAGAAAACCGCTGCTGCGACAGAGGAAGATATTAAGAATGGCATGCGTATAGTTAAATACTATCCCGACGGCAACGGTGGTACGGTGTACAAGCGCCGTCCGCAAATCTTCCACTTCCGGCCAGAAGACCTCGACAACGAGGAGGTTATACTCGCCGTCGAGAACACTCCGACATACAAGCGCACATCGCAGCAGGTGAAGGAGCTGCAACTCCGGGTATCTGACGAGCGCAAACAGGTGAAGCAGCAGCCTGAAGAGGAGGTCGTGCGCACCATCAAGTTCTAACGACCGAACACTCTGTCGCTTGCAGGCTGAATGTAAATAATGCTGTAAGCTGCATATACTTATAAAACTACAAATATAGCACTACGAAGGGCAATATCAAAACATCAACAGGATGGCTTGATATTGCCCTTTGTTGTTCTCAAGAAACGAGTTCTTTGCCGTTGAGGAAAACGCATGTCGGGTTGAATAAACGCAATATTGGTAAGTTCTGCCTTATTGGCGGTATGCGCCGTACGGAACATTATGCGTAACTTTGCAATCTGAAAAACGTAAAACATAAAAAATAAAACAAGCATGTATATAGAAAAGATTAAGTCGCCAGCCGACTTGAAAGGGCTGGACATAGAGGCGCTTAACATTGTGGCGGACGAGACACGTGCGGCGGTGCTTAACCGCGTGAGCAAGCACGGCGGACACGTAGGTCCGAACCTCGGCTTCGTTGAGGCCACCGTGGCTCTGCACTACGTGTTCAATGCGCCGGTGGACAAGTTCGTGTTCGACGTCAGCCACCAGTGCTACCCGCACAAGGTGCTTACAGGTCGTGCCGCAGGTTTCCTCGGCGATGTCGACGATATGAACGCCATATCGGGTTACTCGTCGCCGTCGGAATGCCCCGAGTACGACAACTTCGAGGTGGGTCACACCTCCACATCCGTGAGTCTTGCCACCGGTCTGCAGAAGGCGCGCGACGTGAAGGGCACGCACGAGAACATCATTGCCGTCATCGGTGACGGTTCGCTCTCGGGTGGTGAGGCGTTCGAGGGTCTCGACGAGGCATCGGAGCTGGGCACAGGCATCATCATCGTGGTGAACGACAACGAGATGTCTATCGCCGAGAACCACGGCGGAATATACAAGAATCTGCGTGCGCTGCGCGAGAGCAACGGAGCGTGCGAGCACAACTGGTTCAAGGCGTGGGGCTTCGACTACAAGTATCTTGAGCAGGGCAACGACATAGCGAAGCTCATCGACGTGTTCCGCAGCGTGAAGGACACCGACCGCCCCACCGTGGTGCACATACACACGGAGAAGGGTCACGGCTACGCGCCCGCCGTGCAGAACAAGGAGGCTTGGCACTGGGGACTGCCCTTCAATCTCGACGACGGCTCGCGCCCCGTGCGCAATGCCGACGGCTCTATGCCAGACGTCGTGCCTGCGGAAGACTACGCCGTGCTGTTCAGCGACTGGATGCTGCGCGAGATGAAGCTCGACCCGACGCTCATTGCCGTCACGGCAGGCACGCCTGCAGCCGGCGGATTCACAGCTGCAAAGCGCAAGGAGGCAGGTTCGCAGCATATAGACATGGGCATTGCCGAGGAGCAGGCTGTAGCAATGATATCGGGCATGGCGAAGGGCGGACTGCATCCCGTGTGGACCGTCTACAGCACCTTCATCCAGCGCACGTACGACCAGATAGCGCAGGACCTCTGCATCAATGCCAATCCGGCTGTCATCAACGTTGTGGGCGGCGGCGTGCGCTCCATGAACGACATCACGCATATCTGCCTGTTCGACATACCGATGCTCTGCGGCATCCCCGGTCTTGTCTATCTTGCGCCCACTACCTGTGAGGAGTATTTCGCCATGCTCCGTTGGGCTATAAAGCAGGAGAAGACGCCCGTTGCGCTGCGTGTTCCGACGGGCGAAGTGGTGCACACTACTGAGCAGGTTGATGCCGAGTACGCCTGCGAGCCGCAGTACAAGGTGGCGCACAGAGGCTCGAAGGTGGCTGTAGTTGCAGCCGGTTCGTTCTATCAGAAGGGCGAGAGCGTCGTCGGTCTGCTCGCCGAGAAGGGCATAGACGCAACGCTCATCAATCCGCGCTACCTTAACGACGTTGACGCCGCTACGCTCGATGCGCTGAAGTCCGACCATCAGCTCGTGGTGACGCTCGAAGACGGCTGCAAGGACGGTGGATTCGGTGAGCGCATCGCCGCCTACTACGGCACTTCCGATATGAAAGTGCTCGTATGCGGCGTGAAGAAAGGTCTCTACGACCGTTTCGACGTCGAGCAGTTGCTCTCCGACAACCGTCTGCTCGACGAGCAGATTGTAGAGGATGTGCTCGCAGCTTTAGGCGAATAAGCGCCCACCTCTCACCACCTCACCATCACACCACAACAACATCACCAGTAGCGACGGTATATTGCCGCCGCATATAAAAAGAAAACGCGCCGACCGTTACGAATACTCGTATCGGTCGGCGCGTTTGTGTGTCTATTCAAATAGTTTTCTACTCCAGATAAGTGTAGCCGTAGAGACCAGAGCGATAGTTGCTGAGGAACTCCTTGCCTTCTTCGAGCGAAATCTTGCCTGCCTTGACGCTCTTTGTCACCCAAATCTCAAGCTGGCGCACGAGCTTCTTCGGGTTATACTGCACGTAGTCGAGCACCTCCTCAACGGTCTCGCCGTCGAATATCTGGTCGATGTGGTAGGTGTCGTCCTTTACCGAGATGTGTACGGCGTTGGTGTCGCCGAAGAGGTTGTGCATGTCGCCCAATATCTCCTGATAAGCGCCCACGAGGAACACGCCCAGATAGTACTCCTCGTTCTTCTTTATCGTGTGTACGGGCAGCACGTGCGACGCCTGTCGGTTGGTAACGAAGTTGGCAATCTTGCCGTCCGAGTCGCAGGTGATGTCCTGCAGCGTAGCGTTGCGCGTAGGGCGCTCGTCGAGTCGCTGTATGGGCACGATAGGGAAGAGCTGGTCGATAGCCCAAGCGTCGGGTAGCGACTGGAAGAGCGAGAAGTTGCAGAAATACTTGTCGGCAAGCATCTTGTCGAGTCCGCGCAGCTCGTCGGGCATGTGCTTCATGCTCTTAGCCATGGCGTTCACCTCGCGGCAGACGCTCCAGTACATGCTTTCTATCTCGGCGCGTGTGCGCAGGTCGACGATGCCGTGCGAGAAGAGGTCGAGCGCCTCGTCGCGTATCTGTTCGGCGTCGTGCCAGTTCTCGAGCATCGTGCGCGGGCTCAGATTGTCCCATATCTCGTAGAGGTCTTTCACGAGCTGATGGTCGTTCTCTGTAGGCTCAAACTCCTCGCGCATCTGCGGCAGCGATGTTGTCTCGAGCACGTCGATGATGAGCACCGAGTGGTGAGCCGACAGCGAGCGTCCGCTCTCGGTGATGAGGTTCGGGTGCGGTATCTCGTTCTTGTCCGACGCGTCGACGAAGGTGTAGACGCAGTCGTTCACGTACTCCTGGATAGAGTAGTTGACCGAACTCTCCGAGCTCGACGAGCGTGTGCCGTCGTAGTCGACGCCGAGTCCGCCGCCGCAGTCGACGAAGTCGATGTTATAGCCTAACTTGTGCAGCTGCACGTAGAAGTTGGCAGCCTCGCGCAGGGCTGTCTGTATGCGGCGTATCTTTGTAATCTGCGAGCCGATGTGGAAGTGGATGAGGCGCACGCAGTCGTGCAGACCCTTCTCGTCGAGCGTCTGCAAAGCCTGCAGCAGCTCCGACGAGCGCAGACCGAACTTCGAGGCGTCGCCGCCGCTCTCCTGCCACTTGCCCGAACCCGACGAGGCGAGCTTGATGCGTATGCCGATATTGGGGCGTACGCCGAGCTTCTTTGCGGCAGCGGCGATGAGCTCGATCTCGTTCATCTTCTCAACGACGATGAATATGCGCTTGCCCATCTTCTGCGCCAGCAGCGCCAGCTCGATGTAGCTCTGGTCCTTGTAGCCGTTGCAGACGATGATAGAGTCGCTCTGGCACTGTACGGCTATCACGGCGTGCAGCTCGGGCTTTGAGCCGCACTCCAGTCCGAGGTTGAACTTGCGTCCGTGCGAGATAATCTCCTCTACGACGGGCTGCATCTGGTTCACTTTGATAGGATAGACGATGAAGTTCTCGCCCTTATAGTTGTACTCCTCAGCCGCCTTCTTGAAGCAGCTCGAAGTCTTCTCGATGCGGTTGTCAAGAATGTCGGGGAAGCGCAGCAGCACCGGCGGCGTAACGTCGCGCAGCTGCAGTTCGTCCATCACGTCGCGCAGGTCAATCTGTACGTTGTCTTTGCATGGCGTCACGTACATGTCGCCCTTGTCGTTTACACCGAAGTAAGACGTGCCCCAACCGTTGATGTTGTAGAGCTCGCGTGAATCGTCAATGGTCCATTTCTTCATCTCTTGAGTAATTTTCTCAGGTTTTCTATTGTTGTTTGTATTTTCGTGAAATTGTCGAGCAAGTCGACGTTCAATGTATGATTAGCTTTTGAGTAGAACTCCTCGCGCTTGGCGAGCTGTTCGACGATGAATGTCCTCACCTCGTCGGGCGACTTGCCGAGCAGCAGCGGGCGCACGCGGCGTCCCATCTGCAGATGTTCGTAGAGCACTTCGGGCGACGCCTTGAGGTAGACCACCTGCGCCTGCGAGTTCATGTAGTCGATATTGTCGTAGAAGCATGGTGTGCCGCCGCCGCACGAGATGACGACGTTCTCGAACTCCGCCACTTCGTGCAGCATGTTGTGCTCGATGCGGCGGAATCCGTCTTCGCCCTTCTCGTCGAATATCTGCTTTATGGTGCGGCGCATGCGTGTCTCTATATACCAGTCGAGGTCGTAGAACGTCACGCCGAGCTCCTTGGCGAGAGCCTTTCCGATGGTTGTCTTGCCGGCTCCCATATAGCCGATGAGGATGATTCGTGTCATTCTTCTACTTCTTCTTGGTAGCGGTGCGCTTCTTCGGCGCCGGCGGGTTCTTTATGATGTCCATGCACTGCTCGTATGTGAGTTCGGCAGCCTTCTCGTGCAGGTCGCGCGGTATGCGGTAGTTGGCTCCGTCGTAGGCTATGTACGGGCCGTAGCGTCCGTTGAGCACTTCGAGCTTCGGGTCTTCGTCGAACTTCTTCAGATGGCGCTGCTCCTCCGCCTTGCGCTTCTCCTCGATGAGGCTGATGGCTGTCTCGAGAGTTACGGTCATCGGGTCTTCGTTCTTAGGCAGCGACACGTATTTCTTGTTGTGCAGCACGTACGGACCGAATCGACCTGCGCCTATGGTGACGGTCTTGCCTTCGTATTCGCCGATGGTGCGCGGCAGCTTGAACAGTTCGAGCGCCTCCTCCAGTGTTATTGTCTCCATGCTCTTGTCGGCAGGCATCTGTGCGAAGCGCGGCTTCTCGTCGTCGTCGGCTGTTCCGATCTGCACCACCGGACCGTAGCGGCCTATCTTCACGAACACAGGGTGTCCGCTTACGGGGTCGATGCCCAGCTGACGCTCGCCTGCCTTATGCTCCGAGCGTGCGTTCATCACCTTGTCTACAGTCGGCTCAAACTCCTGGTCGAAGTGCTTCATCATGTCTGTCCACTCCTCCTTGCCGTCGGCGATCTGGTCGAACTGCTGCTCTACCTTTGCCGTGAAGTTGTAGTCCATGATGGTAGGGAAGTTCTCCATGAGGAAGTCGTTCACCACGATGCCTATGTCGGTAGGCAGCAGCTTGCCCTTCTCGTTGCCGGTAAGCTCCACCTTGCGTGTCGGCGTAATCTTCAGACCGCGCAGAGTGTCGATGACGTACGGACGCTCCTCGCCCTTCTTGTCGCCTTTCACAACGTATTCGCGCTGCTGTATTGTGGAGATTGTCGGTGCGTATGTAGACGGACGGCCTATGCCGAGTTCCTCCAGCTTGTGTACGAGGCTTGCTTCGGTGTAGCGTGTTGGGCCTTGCGAGTAGCGCTCTGTCGACGAAATCTCGCGGCGTGTGAGCACGTCGCCCTCCTTGATTGGCGGCAGGTTGTGAGCGAAGTCGTCCTGCTGCTCTGCGTCTTCGTCTGTCGACTCGCGGTATACCTTGATGAAGCCGTCGAACTTCACTACTTCGCCGTTGGCGATGAAGCGCTCGTCGAAGTTCGACGATGCAATGTTCACGGTAGTCTTCTCAATCTGCGCCTCCGCCATCTGGCTTGCTGCCGTGCGCTTCCAGATAAGGTCGTAGAGTCGGCGCTCCTGCGCTGTTCCCTCGATTGATGTGTTCGCCATGTATGTGGGGCGGATAGCCTCGTGAGCCTCCTGCGCTCCCTTCGAGTGGGTGTGGAAGTTGCGCGGCGAGCTGTATTCCTCGCCGTAGAGCTTGATAATCTCCTCCTTGGCTGCGCCGATGCACAGGCTTGAGAGGTTGACGCTGTCGGTACGCATGTATGTGATAAGACCGCTTTCGTACAGGCGCTGCGCCACCATCATGGTCTGCGACACAGAGAAGCCCAGCTTGCGGGCTGCTTCCTGCTGCAGCGTAGAGGTGGTGAACGGCGGAGCGGGCATACGCTTCAGCGGCTTCTTCGTGACGTTGGCTACGCTGAACTCGGCGTCCTTGCACTTCTCGAGGAATGCGATTGCGTCGTCGTGTGTCGTGAAGCGCTTGTCGAGCTCGGTCTTCACCTCCGACTGCGATCCGTCGGCGTTAGTGATGGCGAAGATGGCGTTGATGCGGTAGTAGGGCTCGCTCTTGAACTGCTGAATCTCGCGTTCGCGCTCTACGATGAGTCGCACGGCTACCGACTGCACGCGTCCTGCGGAAAGCGCCGGCTTCACCTTGCGCCACAGCACGGGCGAGAGCTTGAAGCCCACGATGCGGTCCAATACGCGGCGTGCCTGCTGAGCGTTCACGAGGTTCATGTCCAGATGGCGTGGGTTCTCGATAGCGGCGAGAATCGCCGGCTTCGTGATTTCGTGGAATACGATGCGGTTGGTAGACGCCTCGTCCAGTCCGAGCACTTCGCAAAGGTGCCATGAGATGGCTTCTCCTTCGCGGTCCTCATCGGATGCGAGCCACACCTTGTCGGCTTTCTTAGCGTTTTCGCGCAGGCGCTTCACAAGTTCTTCCTTGTCCTTCGGTATGACGTAGGCTGGTTGCAGCGTTTCTTTGTCTATGCTGAGTTCTTTCTTCTTCAGGTCGCGGATATGACCGTATGACGACATCACCTTAAAGTCGTCGCCCAAGAATTTCTCAATTGTCTTTGCCTTTGCAGGGCTCTCGACGATAACTAAGTTTTCTTGCATTTTATATCTGTATCTTTAATTTGGGCGCAAAAGTAAGCATATTTTTCTACATACACCTTATTATATATGGAAAATTATGTTTTATTATATTGCGCTTTGTTGGAATGAAGCTTAAAACAGGGGTTGTTACCGCCTGCTGGTAACGGTGTTACCGTTGCGCGGGAATGATGTTACCGATATGCGGTAACGCGGTTTTCTCTACGCGGTAATCGTGCTTCTGGCAGCGACGAACGCGTAAAGATGCGCCTGTCTACAGGCAGATGCTCTCCACTTCCTGCACTTGCTCGCAGCAGAAGTGGCGGTCGCCGCTGATGGTTACGGTGTTCTGGTCGGTGGGCGAGAAGCGCGTGAAGGCTTGCTCGTCCATCTCGCCCGTGCAGACGTACTGCAGGTTGCCGATGCGGATGCGCTCGCCGCGGCGACAGCCTCGCAGGGTGACGCGTATGAGGTGGCGCCGGTTGGGCACGAGGTGCACCGTGAGCGTGTCGCCGCTCTGCTCGGTGAGGAGCGGTGTGTATATGTGGCTGATGCGGGCGGCGTTGTCTACGAGCGGATTGATGCGAAGCGGAGAGTAGCCGCAGATGTCTTCGGAGGAGAGGGTGTTGATGGTGGTGAGGTGGTGTGGTGTTGAGATATGTTGGGGTGTTGTTGTGTTGAGGGGTTGAGGTGGTGTGGTGTTGAGGGGTTGAGGTGTTGGGGTGTTGAGATGGTGTGGTGTTGTTGTGGTGAGATGTTGAGATGGTGCGGTTTCTTCCACAGCCTGCCACAGCGTCAACGGCTGGTTGGCATCCGTCCATCGGTACGGATATAGATTGCGGTTCATCGCTTCGCCGCCGTCGTGCGTCTGCCACGTGTCGGCATGTCGGCAGAGCCATCCGGCGTTGCCGTTGAGGGCGAAGCAGGGTCGGTCGGTTCCGCTTACGGCGAAGTGCGAGCTGTCGGCGGCGACGCCGTAGAAGCAGACGCTTACCTGGCGGCGGGTGCGCATCGAAGGGCAGTAGAGTAGGGCTATCGTGTTGGTGTCGGTGCGCAGAAAGCGCTGCACGTCGTAGGCTATCGCCGCTACGGCGGTGTCGCCCTTCTGTCGGTCGGGCGTGAAGAGCGCCGTCGACACGTTGCGCCCATTCACGTATAGCACGAAGCGGCCCGTCGTGGCTACACGTATATAGGCTGCGCGCGGCATATCTTTCTCGCTCGTCACAATGGTGCGGCTGAACCACACGTGCGACGTGTCGTCGGGCGTCGGGTGTGACATCCAACGGCAGTCGAAGTCGCCAGCCGTTGCTGTTGAGGCTGCGGCTGTGGCGGCTGAAGCGATGAAGAGTATGAGGATATTTATTAAGCGGAGCATTTATGTGTCTTGTTAGCTATGGCAGAGACCGTAGACCTCTGTTGCTTGTTGTACAAAAGGAAAGGCTTGTACCCGAAACTCCTTGAAGATTCATGGTACAAGCCTTTATGTGTGTTGACGTGTTTAAGCGTCAATGTTAGCGTATGTTGCGTGTTCCTCGATGAACTTGCGGCGCGGTTCTACGTCGTCGCCCATGAGCATCGAGAATATTTCGTCTGCCTCAGCCGCGTTCTCGATAGTCACCTGGCGCAGCAGGCGAGTCTTCGGATCCATTGTGGTCTCCCAAAGCTGTTCTGCGTTCATCTCGCCGAGACCTTTGTAGCGCTGTGTGTGTATCGACTTGCCGTCGTCTACGCCACCTGCGTACTTGTCGAGGAAAGCCTGGCGCTGCTGCTCGGTGTAGCAGTACTCCTTCACCTTGTTCTTGTAGGTGCAGAGGTAGAGCGGCGGGTTGGCGATGTAGAGGTGTCCCTCCTGAATAACCTTCGGCATGAAGCGGTAGAAGAGTGTCATGATGAGCGTGTCGATGTGCGAGCCATCGACGTCGGCATCGGTCATGATGATAATCTTGTCGTAGCGCAGCTTGTCGATGTTCGCCTCCTTGTCGTCCTCACCCTCTACGCCGAAGCGTACGCCGATGCTCTGGATGATGTTCATTACCGACTCCGACTCGAACACCTTGTGCCACATCACCTTCTCCACGTTCAGAATCTTGCCGCGCAACGGCAGGATAGCCTGTGTGTAGCGGTCGCGTCCCTGCTTTGCCGAGCCGCCCGCAGAGTCACCCTCGACGAGGAATATCTCACACTTCTTCGGGTCGCGGTTAGAGCAGTCGGCGAGCTTGCCGGGAAGTCCGCCGCCGGTCATCGGGTTCTTGCGCTGCACGCTCTCGCGAGCCTTGCGTGCCGCGATACGTGCCGTAGCAGCGAGAATCACCTTGTCGCAAATCATCTTTGCCTCCTTCGGGTTCTCCTCAAGATAGTTGGAGAGCGCCTCGCCTACAGCCTGCTGAACGGCGCCTGCCACCTCGCTGTTGCCGAGCTTGGTCTTTGTCTGACCCTCGAACTGCGGCTCTGCCACCTTGATAGCGATTACGGCTGTGAGGCCCTCGCGGAAGTCCTCGCCTGCTATCTCTATCTTCGCCTTCTCTATCTGCTTAGAGATAGCCGGGTCGTTGTCGGCGTAAGCCTTCAGCGTGCGTGTAAGAGCTGCGCGGAAACCGGTGAGGTGTGTGCCGCCCTCTATGGTGTTGATGTTGTTTACGTACGAGTGGATGTTCTCCGAGTAGTCGGTGTTGTACATCACAGCTACTTCGATAGGTATGCCCTGCTTCTCGGTCTTGAGATAGATGACGTCGTCGAAGAGATGTGTGCGGTGGCGGTCGACGTAGCGCACGAACTCCTTGAGTCCGTCCTTAGCGTGGAACACTTCCTCGCGTGTCTTGCCCTCTTCGTTCGGGCGCATATCGCGTAGGGTGATGCGGATGCCGGCGTTGAGGAACGCAAGCTCACGCATACGGCGTGCTATGATGTCCCACTGGTAGTGGGTGGTGGTGAATATGGTGGGGTCGGGCCAGAACTGCTGGCGTGTGCCTCGCAGGTCGGTCTCGCCTACTACCTTCACGGGGTAAAGCGGCTTGCCCTTCTCGTACTCCTGCTGATATATCTTTCCGTCGCGGAACACCTGCGACTTCATGCGTGTTGAGAGCGCGTTGACGCAGCTCACGCCCACGCCGTGCAGACCGCCGCTGACTTTGTATGATCCCTTGTCGAACTTGCCGCCGGCGTGGAGCACGGTCATTACGACCTCCAGAGCCGACTTGTGCAGCTTGGCGTGCATGTCTACCGGGATACCACGACCGTTGTCCTGAACGGTTATCGATTCGTCTTCGTTGATTGTCACCTCGATGTCGGTGCAGTAGCCTGCCATTGCCTCGTCGATGGAGTTGTCAACGGTCTCGTTCACGAGGTGGTGCAGACCCTTTTCGCTGATGTCGCCGATGTACATTGCAGGGCGCTTGCGCACGGCCTCAAGTCCTTCAAGAACTTGTATGTTACTTGCTGAGTAATTGTTCTCGGTGTTTTGTATTTCTGCCATTTTTGATTATCTATGTTTGGACTACAAAAGTACTAATTTTCCGTGACTTACGGAAATATTAATGCTTAAAAATGTGCGCCGAAACCAATTAGTTTATGCTTGTTTTTCAGTTGCTTGCGGTGTGCTTGCGGACGGAAACAAAAAAAGGTCACACTTCGTTAGAAGCATGACCTTGTATGGGGCTCTGTCAGCACACTCTTAGCCGAGCTTGCTGATATGCAGACACAAACTTGACTTCAAGTTTGCAGCTTTGTTCTTGTGGATAATGTTAGTCTTTGCCAACTTGTCCAGCATTTTCTGAACAGAAGGATAGAGCTTTACAGCCTCTTCCTTGTCCGTCATTGCGCGCAGCTTACGAACTGCATTACGCATAGTCTTTGCGTAGTATCTGTTGTGCAAAGCCTTAACCTTGTCCTGACGGATTCTCTTAAGTGATGATTTGTGGTTTGCCATCTTGTTTTTTCAGTTTTTATTTTTTTTATTGTAGTCCCTAGGAGAGTCGAACTCCTCTTTAGAGAATGAAAATCTCTCGTCCTAACCGATAGACGAAGGGACCAACACTACTTGCATTTTTGCGGATGCAAAGGTACTGCTTTATTTTAAACCCACCAAATTTTCTTTGTTCTTTTTTCTTTAAATCGTGCTTTTTTCATTAATTTTGCCCTTAAATAGACTAAAACAATCAGAAAATGTTGGAAAAAACGCGCGCAATAGTGCTTAACTCATTGAAATACGGCGAGTCGCAAATGATTGTTGACATGTATACCGAGGGGCGCGGACGCCTCTCTTTCATACAGCGTATTCCGCGTCAGGGGCGCGGCGGCATTAAGAAGCAGTATTTCCAGCCGCTCACCATTCTCGACATCGAGTTCGACTACCGCGCTACGCAGCGTCTGCACAAGTTGCGTTCGGCTGCTGTGGCGTTTCCGTTCCGCTCTCTGCCGTTCGATATGGCGAAACTCTCGATAGCCCTGTTCGTGGCTGAGTTCACCATCTACGTAACGCGATCGGAGCAGGCCGACCCTGCGCTATATGCTTTCGTAGAGAACAGCGTGCGATGGCTTGACGCCTGTGAGGGCAGCTTCGCCAATTTCCACATTATATATATGTTGCACCTCACGCGCTTCATCGGCTTCTATCCTAACGTGGAGGACTATGCCAGTGGTTGTAGCTTCGACATGCGCGAGGGTTGTTTTGTCTATGCGGCGCCTCCGCACGCCGACTTCCTGCCTCCGCACGAGGCTGAGAAGATTGGTCTGCTGCTGCGCCTCAACTATGCAACGATGCGCCTGCTGCGCCTCACGCGCGAGGAACGCAACCGCTGCGTAGATGTGCTGCTGGCTTACTATAGGCTGCACCTGCCCGACTTCCCCGAGATGAAATCGCTCGCGGTGCTGAGAGAGCTGTTCGGGTAGCCCCTCCCAACCCTCCCCGTCGGGGAGGGCTTAGCCAACAACGGCTTAGAGGCCTGAAGGGTCTTAGCTCGGCTTAGTTGGCAAAGGCTTAGCAAGGCTTAAAGAGGCTTAGTTGGTTAAGGCTTAGGAAGGCCTAAAGAGGCTTAGAAAGGCTTAAGCGCTGCCTTAGTTCGGCTTAAACACTGCAAAAAATAACTTAAAACCAAATAATATGACAAAAATCCGCATTCCGGCTATGGACATCGCGCGTCGTCACCCACTTTTCTTGAAGGGAACGTCCGATGCTGCATACGCACGCTTTGCCTCAGACCTGGCAGAGCTTATGGAGAAACTGAACATTCAAGAATTCAAAGGCGACAATCTGCGTGAGCTCGCTATCGTGCTCACGATGTATTACGAGGATATGATTTCGGATCTGGGCATCTGGAACGCCCTTACCGACACCTTCCAGGAGCTGTACGGACGTCAGTTGCCGTTCTACGACGTAGACATGCAGAACTATTATCGCAACGAGCCGAACGTGGAGGACATACGCTTCCTCATCTGGCTGCTCATGACACGCACCGAGCCGTCGGCTGTGGTGTCGCCCGACACGCCGGCGCTTGAGGCGGCTGCACGCACGGCGTGCTCGCTGATGGACAAGCGCTTCGAGGACATGCCTGTGAACGAGGAACTGAAGGAGTTCTTCGAGAAGGCTGAGTTCGCTGAGAACTTCTACGCGCAGCTCGACCTCATGAAGTGGTCTTTCTACGCTTGCTATGCGTCGTGTAACGAGAATGCACCGATGCTCATACGCCAACAGGCACAGCGCCTCTCGCAGTCGCTCAACTGTCCGCCGCCTATCGCCATGAACGTGGCTGAGAGCATCGCCATGTTCGAGAGCCGTCTGCAGCCGCTGGCTATGCGTCCGCAGGACTGGCTGGCTCGCATCGTGCGCAACAACGGCAACGCTGAGGCTGCCGACAAGATTGCTTCGCAGCGCTACCTGCCGTTCGACTTCTACCGCATCGTCGATTCGAAGAAGGGCGAGAGCATGACGTTCGAGTCGTTGCGCGGCGATAAGTTCACGCTGACCGACCTCACCATGTCTCACCCGCAGACGGAGTGCTATGACAGCAAGTCGGCTATGGCGTTCTTCGTGGAGTACGGCGGCGAGTTCTACCTCGGTTCGCAGGCTTCATGGTCGAACAACACCGAGGCTTTCGACGCCGAGAAGGCTACACGCAAGCATAACACCACGCTCTGTCTCGAAAAGCGCAGCAAGCTGATAGAGCAGAACAGCGGTTCGCCGTTGTTCTACTTCAACAACGCCGACATGTTGCGCCTGTTCCTCATCGAGCGTGTAGGACTATCGAAGCGTGCCGTGTCGCAGCTCACACTGCCGCAGGACGAGGTGGACTTCACCGTGTTCGTGCGCGAGTCTGACTTCAACGTGGTCTACTTCCCCAATGTGGCGCGACTCATCTGCGACCCGCGCAACCCGCTCTACGATGCCGAGTACGCCAAGGCGCACACCTTCGGCAACATCTTCATGCTGCCGGGCGACATGCTGCGCTACCTCAACGCTCACGACATGCTGCCCGAGGCTCGCATCAACTGCTTCGGCGGTGAGGAGGAAGGTCGCAAGGTGGTGAAGGAGAACTTCGACTTCTTCGCGCGAATGATGCAGGGCAGCGCCTACTAAGCAAACTGATGCGGCGCTTACTATATATAAATAATGTAATAAAAACAAAGAGATTATGAAGATAAAGAGTATGCTCCTGCTTATGGCGTTCGGCCTGTCGGCCTGCACGAGCGGCAGATATGCCGGTGTGCCAGCTAAGTATAACAAGCTGATAGACCAGACGATGGCTACAGCCGGTGCCAATGCGAAGGAACTGAAGAAGGCGCTGAAGGAAGCGCCCACAAGTCAGCGCGAGGGCATGGCGTTCCTCATTTCGTACATGCCCGAGAGAGACGCGAAGTCGCTCTCTGCCGACTTCCTTCTTGAGAACGTTGAGTACGCTTACAAGGCTCGCGCCGAGTTCCCGTGGGCAAAGACCGTGCCCGACAGCGTGTTCCTGAACGACGTGGTGGCTTACGTGAATCTGAACGAGGCGCGCGAGAACTGGCGCAAGGACTTCTACGAGCGCTTCAAGAAGTACGTTGCTCCGTGCAAGACGATGCGCGAGGCTATCGACTCGGTGAACAAGAACGTGCGCGATGAGCTGCTCGTCGACTACAACACGAAGCGCGAGAAGCCCGACCAGGCTCCTTACGAGTCGATGCGTCAGCACATGGCTTCGTGCTCGGGTCTCTCTATCCTGCTTACCGATGCGTTCCGCGCCGTAGGCATTCCGTCGCGTGTGGCGGGCACTCCGGCTTGGCACGACGACCGCGGCAATCATAACTGGAACGAGGTGTGGATAGACGGTCAGTGGCGCTTCACCGAGTATTATCCTTCCGACGACCTCGACCAGTCGTGGTTCCTCACCGATGCTGGCAAGGCGATAAAGGAGGACGTGCGCAAGGCTATCTATGCGGCTTCGTTCAAGCCTACAGGCTATTACTTCCCGTTGGTTTGGGACGACAACATTCGCTATGTTCACGCCGAGAACGTCACCGACCGCTACACCAGCCTCTACCGTGCGCAGCTCTCTGCCACACCTGCCGACGACAAGCATGTGGCTCTGCGCGTGATGGTGTTCAAGGATAAGGACCATGCCGAGAATTCGGGCGACCGCGTGGCTACCAACCTCGATGTGTTCAAGGGCGATAAGCAGCTCTACGGTGGTCGCAGCACGGGCGCTACGCAGGACATGAACGATGTGCTTACGTTCAATGTGGAGAAGAACCAGCAGTACATCGTTAAATATATGAACGGCAAGGGCGAGATGCAGATGCAGACCGTGGAGGTTGGAGACAATACCACAACGCTCAAGCTCTACATGCAGTAATCTTTAGGGGTGCGTAAAACAAAACAACGGATTAAGCTCAAAGGGGGTGCACTTGTCTCCGTTCGGCTTTGCCGCTTGCCAGAGCTGAGACAAGTGCCCCCCTTAGATACCCTCCTATGCAGCTTAATACTGTATCATCTGCAGCACGTCGGCAATCTTCTCGATGCCCTCCTGCAGCGGCTTCTTCACCATCTGCTTGATGAACATGTTGAGCTCAGCCTTGATGGTTAGCTTCATCTTCGATGTTGTGGAGGTGACGGGCAGCAGCTGAATCCAGAAGTTGAACGGGATGGGGCTCTGCTCGCTCTCGAACTTGATGCACTTCGGCTCGTCGCGGTCTACGATGCGCAGGCGGATTGATCCCACCGGCGGCACGTTGACAGAGAGCGAGTCGGCGTCGAACGTCATATCCTTAATCTTCTCTGCCTGCTGGCGCGCCTCCTCGGGCATCGTGTCCTTCATCAGCTCGTAGCGCTCCTTCAGAGCCTGCAGGTTGCTGAGGTCGCTGAGCTTGTTGTAGACATTCTGCTGCGGATAGTTGATCTGTCGTATTGTACTTTCGAATGTTGTCATGTGTTTTTTCTTCGAAAAATGTTGAGGGGTTGAGATGTTGAGATGGTGAGAAATGTGTTGAGATATTGTAATGGTGAGAGTAGTCTCAACATATCAACGCCTCAACATTTCAACATCCATTGTCACCACATCAACATCACACCACCACACCATCTTATTACTTCTTCCAGTTAGCCGGGTCCTTGCGCCACTCGTGCAGCAGCTCTACGTCCTCGTTCTTGATGTAACCAGTCTCAAGAGCCTGCTCTACGACGTGGTCGTAGTCGGTGAGAGTTTCGAGGCGTACGTCAGCCTCGGCAAAAGCCTGAGCTGCAATCGGGAAGCCGTAGGTGTACGATGCCACCATGCCCACTACCTGGTAGCCTGCCTCGCGCAGAGCAGCAACAGCCTTCAGTGAGCTTCCGCCGGTAGAGATGAGGTCTTCTACGACAACCACCTTAGCGCCAGCCGGCAGTTCGCCCTCGATGAGGTTCTGCATGCCGTGGTCCTTAGCCTTAGAGCGCACGTAGACGTATGGGAAGTTGAGTTCGTCGGCAACCAGTGCGCCCTGAGCGATAGCACCGGTAGCTACGCCTGCCACTGCCTCTGCCTCGGGGAAGTGCTCGAGGATGGTGTGTACGAGTTCGAGCTTAACGTATGAGCGCAACCAAGGGAACGAGAGGGTCTTGCGGTTGTCGCAGTAGAACGGAGATTTCCAACCTGATGCCCATGTGAACGGATCGTTGGGCTGAAGCTTGATGGCCTTTACTTCGAGAAGCTTAGAGGCGAAGTCTTTTTTGAGTGTACTCATTGCTGTAATTATTAATTTTTAATTCTTAATTTTTAATTGTTACCTTTCAGATATTTAATTGAGATGTTTAGTCTTGGGTATTCAATAATGCAAATGTAGATAAAATTATCGAAAAACCGATGTGTTATGCCCCACAATTTGTAAAATTCAATAACTTTGCAACTGCACAAGCGACACTCAACATTGGATAATTCAAAATTCGACATTGAATAATTCAAAATCGGCGAAGCCGACAACTCAAAACTCAAAATTCAAAACTCAAAATTCAAAAATGCTCCACGCTCTCTCCACTTCTCTCCCTTCACCCCGCCAGTTCACCTATCCGTTCTGCTACGACGTAGACCCGCTTGCTGAGGCTGCGTCGCTGGAGCTGCAGCGCTACATCGCCGACGCCGACCTGATGAGCACGGAGAAGGGCTGCGGCAAGATGTTTGGTGTGCTCGTTGTGGAGTATGAAGACGAGGAGGGCGCATTGCAGCGCGGCTTCCTTGCCGCCTATTCGGGCTTGCTTGGTGGCAGGAACGACTGGCCTTACTTCGTGCCGCCCGTGTTCGACGCGCAGCAGCCCGACGGCCATTTCAAGCGTACGGAGCGCGAGATAAGCGCCATCAACCGTGAGATTGCAGCCATTGAACACGACCCTGAGTATCTGCAGAGCGTGGAGCAGCACGAGCAGACGAAGAAGCGCTTGCAGGCTGAGGTGGATGCGTTCAAGGCTGAGGTGGACGCTGCGAAGGTGCGCCGCGACGCACGCCGCAAGAGTGGCGAGCCGCTGAGCGAGGAGGAGCAGGCGGAGATGATACGCGAGAGTCAGTTTATGAAGGCGGAACTGCGCCGGCGTCGCAAGGCTATGGAGCAAGCCGAATCAACACTCAACACTCAACATTCAACATTCTTAAAATCGCTTCAGCGCAAGCGCAAGCAGATGAGCGACGAGCTGCAGCGCTGGCTCTTCTCTGCCTATCGCATGCTCAACGCCAAGGGCGAGGAGCGCGACCTTATCGACATCTTCCGCGAGTACACGCACGCCATGCCCCCAGCCGGAGCCGGCGACTGCTGTGCGCCGAAGCTCCTGCAATACGCCTACCTGCACCGCCTGCGCCCCGTCTGCATGGCAGAGTTCTGGTGGGGCGAGTCGCCTGCGTCCGAGATTCGCCACCACCTGCACTACTATCCTGCCTGCCGCTCGAAGTGTCTGCCCATACTCACGCACATGCTCAAGGGACTCGATGTGGCGCCCAATCCGCTCGCGCAGAAGCGGCACACCGCCGAGCCGCGCGTGCTGTACGCAGACGAGTATATAATGGTGGTTGACAAGCCGGCGGGCATGCTGTCGGTGCCGGGAAAGGCGGAGAGCGTGAGGTCGGAATTCTCTGACTCGGCGAATATCAGCGTAGAAGAATACTTCGCCAACCTACAGTTACCCACGAATTCTCAACTCCCAACTGAGCAATTTACAATCGGCGAAGCCGACAATTCAAAACTCAAAACTCAAAACTCAAAATTCTTAAAAGCCGCCCACCGCCTCGACATGGACACGAGCGGACTCCTTGTGCTTGCCCGCACCGAGCAGGCGTATGTAGAATTGCAGCGTCAGTTTGCCAGTCGCGAGACCATGAAACGCTACGAGGCTGTGCTCAGCGGCGTGCCAACTCAAAACTCAAAACTCAAAACTCAAAACTCTTCCGCGCAGCCGTCAGGCTGCTTGGAAGCCATCTCTCTGCCTCTCATCGCCGACATCAACGACCGTCCGCGCCAGCGTGTGGACATGGAGCACGGCAAGCCCGCACTAACATTATATAATATAGTAGAGGTGAGGGCAGTGGATGCGAATACTGCCGTGGCGTACGCAACAAAAAAGGTGGACAAGGGCCGAACCCTTATCCACCTGTATCCTAAAACCGGTCGCACGCACCAGCTCCGCGTGCATTGCGCCCATCCCTTAGGTCTCGCCTGTCCTATTCTCGGCGACCCGCTTTACGGCATAGAGCGCGCCGACCGTATGTACCTGCACGCCGCCGAACTCACGTTCCGTCATCCCGTCACGGGCGAAACGATGCACTTCCTTTCGCCCAGCGGCTTTTAGCAAACAAGTAGCGGAGGTCTCCGGCCTCCGCAGCACCAAGTATGCCCCTCATGTTTTTTATATTTTCGCAGTAAAACCTCACGAAAAGTCATCGTCACCCGAACGCAATCCGATCGGACGGCGGACGGAATCTGATTGGACGGCGGACGGAATCTGATCGGATCGCGTTCGGTGCCTGATCGGATCGCGTTCGATGTCCGATGGATATACATGGAGTCCTCGATGCTTACCTTCGAGTAAACCAAGAGTTTTTGATGTGAACTATTAAAATGATTGCTTTGTTATTAGTCGTATTTCAAATATATTCGATCTTTGAAATTGTGTACCCAAAAGTTTCATATGTGCAATATTTTTTGTACCTTTATGCATAATACGAGATTATGTTACAGCAACAACAGACCATATCATTCAGTGATTATTCAAGTTTGTATGACTTGATAATCCCCAAAGACAACCTGCTCCGACAGATAAACGATCTGGTGGACTTTTGTTTTGTGTACCAAGAATTGCAGGACAAGTACTGTCATGATAATGGGCGTACGGCAGAGAGTCCTATACGTTTGTTCAAATGTCTCCTTTTGAAGGTGATTTATAATGTATCGGACGTTGATGTTGTAGAACGTGCTCGCTATGATATGTCGTTTAAGTATTTCTTGGGATTAACTCCTGAGGAGACTAACTTGATTAATCCAAGTTCATTGACCAAATTCCGTCGGCTTCGCCTGAAGGATATAGAATTATTGGATTTACTCATCAAAAAGACCGTTTCTATTGCTATTTAAGTAGGGGTTCTCAAATCCAAAACTATTATCGTTGATGCAACCCATACGCTTTCACGTTCCAATCCTATTAGTGCAGCAAAGAATTTGGAATATTATTGCAAGGCTGTTATCAAGGTCGTAAATTCTGTAGATGACAGTATTGAACTGCCCGAGCTTCCTAAAGAGAAGAAATACTCTTCTATCATGAATGCAGCCAAAACAATTGTGGCTGTAGTAGAAGCTGACACGGCAACAGCCAATATGCCTGCCGTGAAGGAACGTCTCAACATGCTGAAAGAAACAATTTCAGACGCTGAAACACGAGGTGTAATATCAAAGGATGAGGATGCCCGCACTGGACATAAGACCGCAGACTCTTCATTCATTGTAGTTTTGACACACTCGCAGAGGGTGCAGCTCTTGCTCGTTTGGTGCAGCTCTTGCTCTGTTGGTGCATTTCTTGCTCGGTTGATGCACTTCTTGCTCTGGCAAGCGGCAAAGCCGAGCGGAGACAAGTGCACCCCCTAAGTGTGCCACCGTTCGCGTCCGCCGTCCGATCGGTTTCCGTCTGCCGTCGGTGGAAAAGTATTGGGAAAAACGTTGCAAGAACGTTGTGCTCAACGGCAATACTATCGGCGACTTCGCCATCTTTGACGTGAGCGTATTTCGTCGTTTTTATTATCCGCACCCTAACAATCTGTGTATTTCCGTGAAATCTGTGGGAGAATACTCAGTAATAAATTCTGTGAGTTCTGCGTATTCTGTAGGAGACCATTCCGTCAAACCTTCGATGAAATCGTGCTTTTTTGTCCCATTTCGCAGACTTTTAGAAAAAAACGCCATATAAATTCGGTGAAATTAAATTATTCTCTTTATCTTTGCCAATATCTTTAGAGATTGTTATCAAACAACTGCAGTACAACACCCACTATATTTATTAATAAACCACGAATCTCTGTATATAGTTATATGATAGGTAGAAATTTATTATACTTCTTATATGGCGCAAACATAATGTTCCATCTTGTAATGGCATGTATGTTCTTCTACAGACATTGCAGCCGTTTGAAGATATACGTGAGTGTGCTTATGCTCACCATTGTGGCGCAGTATGTGAAGGACCTCATATTCATCGGCAACACCTACTACGGTTCGCGTCTTGAGGAACAGTATGCGTCGAGCATCGACCTGCTCACGCTGCCCATGTACGCCATTGTGCTCGTAGAAGCCTGCCGTCCGTTGTGGATGAACTGGAGTAGGGCGTTCTGTTTCTACATTCCGTTTGTCGTCCTGATGGTGACATTCTGGGTGCATCCCGTGCCGCTTGCCTATCATGCCATGCACTTCGCCGCCATCCTCTGCGCCGTCTTCATCGCTCTGTGGGCTTTGCGAGAGTTGCCGCGCTTCGAGCGTGCGCTCAAGGAGGAGTATTCCTACGCCGAATACATCAACCTCCACTGGCTGCGCGGCGTCATCCTGCTCTTCTTCTGTCTGCTCATGCTATGGGTGTACGACAGTATGGCGTCGGGCGTGCGATACGACAATCTGTTCCTCTTCAACTCACTCGTGATGTGGATAGCCGCCTGCTTCTGCTTCTATCGCCAGTCGGTGGTTATCAACGCCGTGAAGTCGTACTTCGTTGCGCCGTCTGAAGACAATGCCGAGACTAACCTCGATGCAGCCGAGAACGACCTCGACAAGGCGATGGCGCCTCTGGAGGCAGCCGGGGCCGACCAGAATGCTCCACATGCGCACACACAGCCCGAAAGCGTAGCGGAAACTGTGGCAGAACCGCAGCCCGTTGCTGAACAACCCGTTGAACCGGAACCCGAAGAACTCAAGCTGCAGCAGGAGGCAGCCTTCGCCGAGCGCATGTATCTGCTCTTCGAGAAGGAGCATGTCTATCTCAATCCGCGCTTGCGTCTTTCGGAGCTTGCCATGCTCCTCGGCACCAACCGCACCTACCTCTCGCAGTATTTCAACCAGAACTGCGAAAGTACTTTCTACGACTTCGTAAATGATTATCGCATACACCACGCAAAACTGCTTCTTCACTCCACCGACGACACGCTCGAAACCATTGCGATGAACTCCGGCTTCAATTCGTTGTCCACTTTCCGCCGTGCTTTTGTGCAACGAGAAGGCATGAGTCCGATAGAGTTTAGAGCGTCAAACGGTAAAATCAGGGTGTCAAACAGTCAAAAGCTGGAGTAACTTGACGAAAATCAAAGGTTTTTACAATTTGACATTTCTCTTTTACGCAGTGGAATTGAAGGTATGAAAAAAGTTACTACTTTTGCAATACCAACAGAAACAACAAGAAAACTAAGTGAGTACATTTTCTGTTCTAATAGGAGCAGAGGTGTAGTTTAAATTTATAAGAAGCAGTTTGTAATTGTTTGATAAATCAAGAAAAGAGTTTAAGAACCGCCAAGCAGTGATGCTTGGCGGTTTTGTTTTTTATAATTCTTTAGTTGAGAATTGAGAGTTGAGAGTTGTTTTAGTTGAGAGTTGAGAATTTAGAATTGAGAGTTATGATATGTTCTGTAGCTTTCAAAAGCTAAAAGCGAGTTTTCAAGGTAATCATAACTCTCAACTTTCAACTTTCAATTCTCAACTAAAATAAGTCTTTCCAGCGCTTCCTTCAGCACGCTTCTCGGCGTAGCTACATTCATTCTCATAAATCCCTTGCCTTCCTTTCCGAACATCTCGCCGTCGTTGAGAGCCAGACGCGCACGGTTTACGAAGAGGTCAATGAGCTGGTCGTGGTCGAGATGCAGGCCGCGACAGTCGAGCCACACCAGGAACGACGCCTGCGGTCGCACAGCCTTAATCTGTGGCAGGTGCTTGCTGAGGAACTCCTCAACGAACAGAATGTTCTGCTCCACGTACGCCAGCATCTGCTGTCGCCATTCCTCACCGTTCTTGAACGCAGCCATCGTTGCGATAGGTGCAAACAGATGCGGGTCGTCAAGCTCGTTAGCCGTCATCCACTCGAACAGCGGACGGCGCAACTTCTCGTTCGGCACAATGCACCACGAGCTTACGATGCCCGCAATGTTGAACGTCTTAGACGGAGCGCCGAACGTGATGCTACACTGCGCAGCCGCCTCAGAAACCGATGCGAACGGCACATGCTTGTTGCCGAAGATTGCCATGTCGGAGTGAATCTCGTCGCTGATGACGATAATGTTATGCTCAGAGCAGAAGTCGGCGAGACGGCGCAGCGTCTCCGCATCCCATGTTATGCCCGCCGGGTTGTGCGGGTTGGAGAGTATGAGCACGCGGCACTTCTCGTCAGCCACTTTCGCCAGATTGTCGAAGTCCATCGAGTACGATCCGTCGGCGTTCTCCCTAAGCGGGTTGTACACCACCTTGCGGTGATTGCCCTCAGGCGTCAGTCGGAACGGGTGATACACCGGCGGCTGAATGATAACCTTCTCGTCCTCCTTCACGAACACGTTGATGACGAAGCCGATGCCCTTCACGATGCCCGGTATGAAGCGCATCCACTGCTCGTCGACGCGCCACTGATGGTGGTCCTCAATCCATTTAGCCACCGTCTGCCAGTAGTCGCGCGGCAATATCGTGTAGCCGAACAGCGAATGTTCGAGACGCTTGCGCAGCGCGTCGGTTATAAACTGCGGCGTCTCGAAGTCCATGTCCGCCACCCAAAGCGGCAGCAGGTCGCCTCTGCCATATCTCTCTGCAAGCTCCTCGTGCTTCAGGTCGCCCGACCCAGAGCGGTCGACAACCTTATCAAAGTCGTATTTCATAGTTTTTCTTTTTTAGGGGGTGCAGTTGTCTCAACTGCACCAATCAAATAATACTTGTTCTGCTCGGTTGGTGCACTTGAGACAAGTGCACCCCCTGATTACAATACTTGTTCTGTTTGGTTGGTGCACTTGAGACAAGTGCACCCCCTGATGACAAGTGCACCCCCTGATTACAAAGCCTGACGGAAGTCCTCAATGATGTCGTCCATATCCTCCAGACCCACAGAAATGCGAATCGTCGTGTCGAGTACGTCCATCGCTGCGCGCTGCTCGTCGGTGAACGGACCGAAGATGGTGCTGGCAGGGTGGATGGCGAGCGTGCGGTTGTCGAAGAGATTCGTGGCGCGGCGCACCAGCTTCAGCTTGTTGATGAAGCGGAAGCAAGCCTCACACGCGAGTAGTCGGGCTCCTCGATACGTCCGCAGAAAACGTCCGACATCACGTCGGCGTCAGCGAACTCGTAAGCAAGCGTGTGGTAGACAGGCATACTCAATGCGCCGTATGCATCGCTTTTCTGGAAAGGGGTGTCGATGGCAAGTGTTTTTTTCTTCATGATCTTGTTTATTAATTCCGTTACAAAAGTATGCAAATAGCTTTTTTTTACACCTATTATATATATACTAAGTTGCGCACGCCTTTTCTATTTAACATCTTTTGTATGTTACAGCTTCATTTTATGCCGTCAATAATAGCGATTCAAGCATAAAAATCAGTATTTTTGCAATTGCTAAATACTAATTTTATGAGAACAAATTATCTATTACGACTCTTATCTGTCGCGCTACTTGCTGTATGCTTTAGTGTTACAGCCGCTACCGCTGCGACTCAAAATCTCACGCAATACGTAAATCAATATGTCGGAACGGGCGGTCATGGCCACACGTTCATGGGCGCCAACGTGCCTTTCGGACTCGTTCAGCTCGGTCCTACCGAGCCTACACGCGGCTGGGACTGGTGCTCGGGCTACTACTATGACGACGACGAGCTCATCGGTTTCGGCCACATGCACCTCTCGGGCACCGGTATCGGATGCCTCGGCGACGTAGCGTTCCTGCCCGTGAAGGACTTCAAGCAGACTTCCACACGCTTCAAGCACGAGGCAGAGAAGGTGCATCCGGGCTACTACTCGGTGCAGCTCACCGACCCTAACGTGCTTGTGGAGCTTACTGCCACAGAGCGTTGCGGTTTCCATCGCTATACCTTCAAGAACGGCGCAAAGGCTCAGCTCGCTCTCGACCTCTCGCAGTGCATCGGTTGGGATAAGCTCAACGACTGCCTGCTCACGCAGGAGAGCGCTACACGCCTCACCGGTTTCCGCCGCTCAAACGGTTGGGCAGCCGACCGTCGCATCTATTTCTCTATCGACTTCTCGCAGCCCGTCACCGTCCATCGTCTCGACTCGATGGAGCGCGTCGTTGTGTCTGTAGCCGACAACACCAAGCCGCTGCTCGTGAAGGTGGCGCTCTCGCCGGTGAGCATCGACAAGGCTAAGCTGAACATGCAGGCAGAGTTGGCAGGTTGGGACTTCGACGCAGCCGTAAAGCAGGCTGATGAGGCTTGGAACCGCGAACTCGCCCGCATCGAGATACAGACCAACGACCGCACAAAGAAGCGCGTTTTCTACACCGCGATGTATCATCTTATGACCTCTTGCTCTAAGTTCAACGACGTAGACTGCGAGTATCGCGGCGCCGACGGCAAGGTGCATAAGGCAGACTTCACCAATTATACCACGCTCTCGCTTTGGGATACATACCGTGCGGCTCATCCGCTCATGACGGTTGCCTTCCCCGAGATGCAGCGCGACTTCGCCCAGACCTTCCTCAATATCTACAAACAGCAGGGCCGTCTGCCGGTATGGCATCTCATGGGCTCAGAGACCGACTGTATGGTGGGCAACCCGGGCGCAATCGTGCTCGCCGACCTCACCATGAAGGGCTTCGTAGAGGATAAGGAGCTGGCGCTTGAGGCTCTGAAGGCTACACAGATGAAGGACATACGCTCGCTCGGTCTGCTCAAGAAGCATGGATACATACCCTGGAACCTCGAACCCGAGAACGAAACCGTAGCGAAGGCGCTCGAATACTGCGCTGCCGACGACGGTGTGGCTAAGGTGGCTAAGCTGTTGGGCAAGAAGGACGACTACGAGTACTTCTTCAACCGCTCTCGTTCTTACAAGAAATACTACGATCCGGAGACTCGCTTCCTCCGCGCTGTAGGCACCGACGGCAAGTTCCGCCTGCCGTTCAACCCGTTCTTCGCCGAGCACCGCACCAACGACTACACCGAGGGCAACGCATGGCAGTACACCTTCCTCGTGCCTCACGACGTGAAGGGGCTCATCAAGCTCTTCGGATCAGACAAGGCATTCATGTCTAAGCTCGACTCGCTCTTCTTCGTTGAAGGCTGGGCAGGCGACAACGCTTCGCCTGATATGTCGGGTATGACTGGTCAGTATGCTCACGGCAACGAGCCGAGCCACCATGTTATATATATGTACAACTACGCAGGACGCCCCGATAAGGCTGCTCCGATGCTGCGCAAGATGCTCAACGAGATGTATCTCGACCAGCCCGACGGACTCTCTGGCAACGAGGACGTAGGTCAGATGTCGGCTTGGTACATCCTCTCGTCGGTAGGTCTATACCAGGTAGACCCCGTTGGCGGTCGCTTCGTAATCGGTTCGCCGCTCTTCGACAAGGCTACCGTGAACGTGGGCGGAGGCAAGACCTTCACCGTCGTGGCGAAGAACAACTCCGACAAGAACATCTACGTGCAGAGCGCTCGCCTCAATGGCAAGACTCTCAAGAACTCTTACGTCGACTTCAACGACATCCGCCACGGCGGAACGCTCGAACTCGTAATGGGTCCGAAACCGTCGAAGTGGGCTACAACTACGGCATGCCGCCCGTAGTTGAATGTTGTTGTGTTGAGATGTTGAGTGTAGAATGTTGTTGTGGTGAGATGTTGAGGTGGTGAGTGTAGAATGTTGTTGTGTTGAGATGTTGAGGTGGTGACATTACATTACATATCTCACCATCACACCATCTCACCATCTCACCATCTCACCATCACACCATCTCACCATCTCACCACCTCACCATCTCACCATCTCACCATCTCAACATCTCACCATCTCACCATCACACCACCTCACCAATAATTAAACTTTTTCAACTAAAAAATAATCATTATGAAACTTAATTTAAGTTCGCAGATTGTATTGAATAAGGTACCGGAGCAATACTACCGCCCTCGTACGGCAGTTGAACGCTCTGAAATCACACGTTGCGAGAAACTCTTCACCGACATCTATCCGAAAGTGGAGGAGGGCGCGAAGGTTATCGCCGACACCGTAGAGACAGAAATCGAGCGTGCCAAGGCAGCAGGCAAGAAGTGCGTGCTCGCCCTCGGTACAGGTCTGTCGCTGAACCCTATCTACGAGGAGCTTATCCGCCGCCACAAGGCAGGACTCAGCTTCGACAACGTAGTAGTGTTCAACGCCTACGAGTATTTCCCGCTTGACAAGAACTGCGCACAGAGCGCCATCAACCAGTTGCGCCATCGTTTCCTCGACCATGTAGACGTAAAGGCAGAGAATATACATACCCCCGACGGATCAATAGCTCAGGACGAAGTGTTCGAGCACTGCCGCGCCTACGAACAGCTCATCGCTGCTGAGGGCGGCATCGACATCGCCCTGCTCGGCATCGGTCGTATGGGTAACATCGCTGCCAACGAGCCTGGATCAAGCCTCGCTTCGCAGAGTCGTATCATCCTCATCGACCAGACCGCCCGCGAGGAGATGAGCAACAGCTTCGGCACACTCGACCAGGTGCCGCCGTGCTCTATCACGATGGGTGTTCACACGCTGCTCTCTGCCCACAAGATGTTCCTCACGGCATGGGGCGAAGAGAAGTCGGAGGTGGTGCAGAAGATTGTTGAAGGCGGCATCACCGACACCGTTCCTGCTTCGTTCGTGCAGACACACAACGACGCCAAGTTTGTCATCGACCTCGCTGCAGCCAGCAAGCTGACACGTATCGTTCACCCGTGGCTCGTCACCAACTGCGAGTGGACCGACAAGACGATACGCGCTGCTGTGGTTTGGCTCTGCCAGCTCGTGAAGAAGCCTATCCTCAAGCTCACCAACAAGGACTATAACGAGAACGGCCTTTCAGACCTGCTCGCCCTCTTCGGTTCGGCTTACAACTGCAATATCAAGATCTTCAACGACCTGCAGCATACCATCACCGGATGGCCTGGCGGCAAGCCGAACGCCGACGACACCAACCGTCCTGAGCGTGCGCTGCCTGCACAGAAGCGCGTGATAGTATTCTCGCCGCACCCCGACGATGACGTGATCTCTATGGGTGGCACCATCCGCCGACTCGTTCAGCAGAACCACGACGTGCACATCGCCTACGAGACATCGGGCAACATCGCTGTGGGCGACGAGGAGGTAACACGCTTCATGCACTTCGTCAACGGCTTCAACCAGCTCTTCTGCGACAGCAAGGACGAGGTGATAAAGAAGATGTACGGCGACATCAAGGAGTTCTTCGCCCAGAAGCGTCCGAGCGATATGGATACCAAGGAGGTGCGCACCATCAAGGGCCTTATCCGTCGTGGCGAGGCTCGCACAGCCTGCACCTACAACGGCATTCCGCTCGACCACGTACACTTCCTCGACCTTCCGTTCTACGAGTCAGGCAAGATAGAGAAGTTGCCGATGGGCGAGGCTGACGTTAAGATCGTTCGCGAACTGCTCCAGCAGGTTAAGCCTCACCAGATATACGTAGCCGGCGACCTCGCCGACCCGCACGGCACTCACCGCAAGTGTACCGACGCCGTGATGGCTGCCATCGACCTCGAGAAGGAGGCAGGCGCCAAGTGGCTCGAAAACTGCCGCATCTGGATGTATCGCGGCGCATGGGCTGAGTGGGAAATCGAGAACATCGAGATGTGTGTGCCGATGTCGCCGGAGGAGCTTCGCGCCAAGCGCAACTGCATCCTCAAGCACTCTTCGCAGATGGAGAGCGCACCGTTCCTCGGCAACGACGAGCGCCTCTTCTGGCAGCGCGCCGAAGACCGCAACCACGCTACCGCCGAGCTGTATCACAGCCTGGGCTTGGCTTGCTACGAGGCAATGGAGGCGTTCGTGCGATATAACCCGTAACCCCCTGGACGTAGCGGAGGTCTCCGGCCTCCGCCACAGTCAAACAGTCATCAATAATCTCCCACAGAATTCACGGAACTCACGGAAAAGACGAGCTAAGGCTTCTGTGAATTCCGTGGGTTCCGTGGGAAGAAAAATAATCTCCCACAGAATACACAGAATTCACAGAACTTTCTGCTGAGATAATCTCCCACAGAATTCACAGAATACACAGAACTTTCTGCTGAGATAATCTCCTACAGAATTCACAGAACTCACGGAATTAGATAAATGACTCCCACAGATTCCGCAGATTTACACAGAACTTTCGAACAAAAAGCATCTGTGCTGATCTGCGAAATCTGTGGGAGTCTTTTTGTTTAGTCGTTTGCTGGAAAGCAATAATCAAATGAATGTCAGCCTCTTGCAACCTTTTTATTGTTAAAAATGTAGCAAATATTGAAATAATAAACCGCTGTGTTCGTCATTTTGCAACAATTTGAGTAATTTTGCTGCGAATAGTGTTCCGCATATTGCAATAAACAACAATCAATATATCTAAAATGAAGAAATTTTACTTGATGCTGTCAATGCTCTTCGCATTCGGCACCGCAGCCAACGCCGTTCCGGCTAAGAAGCTGCAGAAGGTTATCACACTTGCCAACGGCGCAAAGGTGTCGGTGGAGCTGCGTGGTGACGAGTACCTGAGTTGGTGGGAAGGCGCCGACGGAACCGCTTATCGTGCTACTGCCGACGACGCCGTGTTCGAGGCGTTCGACCTCGAAGCGCAGAAGCCTGCCGCTGCCGCACGCCGTGCGAAGACCGAGCAGGGACGCGCCGCACGCCTCGCACGTGTGAACAGCTCGCTGAAGGGTGCCGACGACAAGATGCGCGGACTCGGTGGCGACCACATCACATACAAGGGCGTGAAGAAGGGTCTGGTGGTGCTCGTCGACTTCAAGGACAAGAAGTTCGCCGACGGACACGACCTCGAGTACTACAAGCAGATCATCAACGGTAAGGACTTCATCGACCCCACAGAAGGCTACGTTGGCAGCGTGCGCGACTACTTCCTCGCACAGTCTAACGGTCAGTTCGAGCTCGACTTCGACGTGGTTGGTCCCGTTACGATGTCGCAGAACTACGGCTACTACGGTCGTGACGGAGCATATATGGACGTGAACGTATATAAGATGATTAAGGAGGCATGCGACGGCATCAAGGACCAGGTGAACCTCGCCGACTACGACTGGGACGGCGACGGCGAAGCCGACCAAGTGTTCTTCCTCTACGCCGGTCTGGGTCAGGCGTCTGGCGGTTCTGCCAGCACCATCTGGCCCCACGAGTCGCAGCTGCGCTACTGGCCCTGCGGTGTGCTCAAGTATCCTACAGGTAAGGTGAACACATACGCCTGCGCCAATGAGCTGCAGCCCGCAACTCAGGGTTCTTCAAACTACATCTCTGCTGGCATTGGCACCATCTGCCACGAGTTCTCCCACTGCCTCGGCTTCGCCGATATGTACGACACAACCGGCGGTGACGGCTACGGCATGGCCGTCTTCGACGTTATGGACCAGGGCCCTTACAACGGCAACGGCTTCGTACCGTGCAACTACACAGCCTTCGAGCGCATCTACGCAGGTTGGGTTGAGCCGATAAAGCTCGACTCTCCGGCTACCGTCAAGGACATGAAGTCGGTATCCGACTACGGACGCCCGTTCATCATGTACAACTTCAAGAACACCAATGAGTACTTCCTCATGGAGAACCGCCAGAACACCGGTTGGGATAAGGAACTCTACGGCTGCAACGGCCTGCTCATCGTGCACGTCAACTACGTGCCGTCGCGCTGGACAAACAACAGCGTGAATGCAAGCACACAGGAGATTCAGTGCTGCACGGTAGTGAACGCCGACGGCTCGCGCGAGATGAGCGACCTCTACTCGCTGCAGGGCGACCTCTACCCGTACGTAGTGAGGGGCGTGACGAAGAACAACAAGTTCACCGACGAGTCGGAGCCGGCTGCCAAGCTCTACAACAAGAATAGCAACGACACCTACTACCTCGGTATCCCTATCACCGACATCAAGCGCTATAAGGGTTCCATCTCGTTCAACGTTTGCGGTGGCGACAACAACAATATTCTCGACAATACGTTCAAGGAAATCGTTGACGGCATCAACGGCATCACCGTAGCCAACAAGACCGCAGACAACCGCGTCTACAGCATCGACGGACGCTACCTCGGCACCGACGCGTCGAAGCTCGGCAAGGGCATCTACGTGGTTGGTGGCAAGAAGATCGTGAAGTAAATTCAGGGGGTGCACCCCCTTTAAGAACCTTATATATTAATGTATAAACCGCTGGGCATTACCACATGTCCGGCGGCTTTTTGTTTCTATTCTTCAACGCTTTCTTCAGGGGGTGCACCCCCTGAAAGCACCCCCTTGAAGGCATCACGCTTTCCATCGGATTCCGTCCGCCGCCCGATCGGATTCCGTCCGCCGTCCGATCGGATTCCGTCCGCCGCCCGATCGGATTCCGTCCGCTGTCCGGTCGGATATCTTGAAACGCAACCAGCCAAGTACCGAGCATTTGCATTAATACTCCTTAATATTTAGCTGACAAAATAATATAAAACGCTGTGCGAAAACCGAAACTTGATGATCTTTCTGTTGTTGTTTTCATATTGTGTGCGCAAACCTTTTGACATAATAATATTATTTGGGCAAACGGAAATTTGGCGTCATTTTGTTTTTTTAAGTTCGCAAAAACTTATAAATATTAATAAAATTATCATGTTTTGGTGTGAATTGCAGAAAAAACGTAATAAAACCTCGCTTTTTGAGTTAAAATATTTGGTTGGGAAACAATTATTAATTAAATTTGCAAATGAATTTTAAAATTTAATTTACCAGACGTTGCAGGATACTAAGGCGATTGAGACGCATTCTGTTGTTTCTTCTCCTCGAAGCGCGAGGGCTGCTTTTTATATAAAAGGTATCGTGACGACGTGTGTGCTTTTTTCAAATTAGAATAATGTAATACAGGTAAAAAACGGGGACCGCTCCCGACACATACAATGTGAAAACAAAAAATCAAATTATAATAATTAATTAATTTAAAGAGAGAGAATTAATATGGAAAAAAGAATCATGATGTTTTTCGCCTGTCTCTTCCTAAGTATAGGAATGGCAATGGCACAAACTCACGTTTCCGGAATTGTCACCTCCTCTGAAGACGGTGAGCCCGTTATCGGCGCTACAGTCAAGGTGGTAGGTTCGCAGACAGCCGGTACAGTTACCGACATTGAAGGACGCTTCTCGCTCTCAGTCAGCAAGCCTGGCGTTGAGCTCGAGTTCTCGTCAATCGGTATGGTTTCTAAGCGCGTTAAAGCAAGCGAGAACATGACCGTAGTGCTCCAGGTGGACAGCCACACACTTGAGCAGGTAGTGATCACTGGTTACGGTTCTGCCAAGAAGTTGGGTTCAGTGGTAGGTTCTATTGCTTCTGTCGATAAGAAGAAGCTCGAGAGCATCGTTACTCCGAACTTCACCGACGCTCTTGCAGGTCAGGTATCAGGTCTTTCGGTACTTTCGGGAGCTGGTGACCCGTCCCAATCAGCAACAATCCGTCTGCGCGGTATTAACTCTATCCAGTCATCAAGCCAGCCGCTCTTCATCCTCGACGGTGCGCCGATTGACGCTGCGTTCTACGCAACACTCAACCCGGCTGACATCGAGAGCATCACAGTGCTCAAGGACGCTGCTTCTACAGCTATCTACGGTGCGCGTGCTGCCAACGGCGTTATCGTGCTCACCAGCAAGCAGGGTAAGTACAGCGAGCAGGTAAGCCTTAGCGTTAGAGCTCAGTACGGTATCGCTGGTCCTACAAGCGACGGCGTAGAGATGATGAACTCTAAGCAGTATGTCAAGTTCCGCGACCTCATCGGCCAGCCCGTTTCAGACGAGGTTCGCACACTCGTTGACAAGTATAACATCAACACCAACTGGCGCGACGAGATGATCGACAACGCTGCTCCAACACTCGACGTTAATGCTACAATGCAGGGCGGTGGTCAGACCGTAAACTACTACATTTCGTTCAACCACCACAAGCAGGACGGTCTTATCGAGATGTCTAAGATGCACCGTAACACTCTTAACGCACGCATCAACGCACGCCTGAACCGCTTCTTCAAGATTGGTTTCACAACAAACCTCGGTGTGCAGCGCTACTCACAGAATGCAGAGTGGAGTGCAACTGGCGCAATCTACGCTGCCAACCCGCTCGTGTTCGCACGTAAGGCAATGCCTTTCGATACTCCTTATCAGTACACAATCGACGAGAATGGCAAGATGATCAAGGGCGATCGTGCTATCGGTCTTAAGTACTCAGGCATGGTGATGCCTTGGTGGTACAACGCTCACCGCAACTACTATCGCAACAAGCTCACTCTCAATACCAGCGTCACCGAGACATTCACTCCGCTTGAGGGTCTCACATTCCAGGCATTGCAGTCGATAAACGGTCTTGAGAGCATGAACCACGGTTCGTTCAGCCCGTACGACGCATTCGTAGACGGCATGGGCAACAAGATTGATGCGATGAAGGGTAGCGTTTCGGCTTCTTCAAGCCGCTACTATCAGTTCACACTCTCGCACACAGCAGAGTGGCGCAAGCAGTTTGGCGACCACTACGTAGGCATCCTCCTCGGTGAGGAGACTCGTATCGAGCGTTCACGCGGTCTCAGCGCTTACTCAGAGGGTCAAACCGACTCACGCCTTCTCCTCCTCCCTCATGGTACAACCGTTGCACCGGGCGACCTTGGCGACTCATTCGGCGAGGAAGTAGCCAACTCACTCTTCGCTAATGCAGAGTACAACTACAAGGAGAAGTACTACGTGACTGGTTCTATCCGTCGCGACGGTAGCTCTAAGTTCGCTCCCGGCCACCGTTGGGGTACATTCTGGTCAGCAGGTGCTAAGTGGGATCTCAAGAAGGAAGACTTCCTGAAGGATGTAGAGTGGTTGAACGACCTCTCGCTCAGCGTTAACTACGGTACAACCGGTAACGACTCTGGTACAGGTTCATACGGCTACTTCGGTAGCTACGGTGTTGGCGGTCTCTACAATGGTGAGAGTTCTCTCGGCATCGCATCGATGAGCAACCCGGATCTTACATGGGAGACAACAGCAAAGTGGAACGTAGGTCTTAACTTCTCTATCTTCGACCGCGCTCACTTCCAGGTAGACTTCTATCGCAACAAGTCGACCGACATGCTCATGTCGATTCCTTACTCAATGACTACTGGTTTCTCATCAGGTATCGGTAACGTGGCAGCAATGACCAACACCGGTGTCGAGGCAAACGTAGACGTAGACATTCTCAAGACAAAGGACTTCTACTGGAGCTTCAAGGCTAACGTAGGCTACAACAAGAACGAAATCACAGAGCTCTTCCAGGGCCGCGACGAGTACGTCCTCGCTAACACAGGTCTGAAGATGGCTGTAGGCCACGCTTACGGTGAGTTCTACCAGGTACGCTTCGCAGGCGTTGACCCGATGACCGGTGCTCCGCTCTACTACGACAAGGACGGCAACAAGACAAAGAAGTTCAACGAGGAACGCGACGCCGTATTCCTTGGCAAGAAGCGCTATGCTCCTTGGACAGGCGGTTTCGGTACCAACTTCCGTTACAAAAACGTTTCGCTCATCGCCGACTTCGCTTGGGTAGCAGGTAAGTACATGATGATCAACGACGACTACTTCATCGCTAACCCGCAGCTCGCTACCGGTTGGAACCAGCGCGTAGAGATGCTCAACATCTGGACAACTCCAGGTCAGATAACAGATATCCCGGGTGCTAAGTACGATGTGCAGTTCACCGACCAGATGCTTCAGAACGCTTCGTTCCTCCGCATGAAGACTCTTTCGATCCAGTACGAGTTCCCGAAGAAATGGATGCAGGCTACTCGCTACATCAAGGGCGTGAAGGTATTCGGTATCGCACGCAACCTCTTCACCATTACTCCGTTCGAGGGTTACGACCCGGAGCCGGATCAGAACCTCGTGCAATTCAACTACCCGAACACACGCCAGTTTGTATTCGGTGCTGAGATTTCTTTCTAATATTAACACTTAATCAGGAAATAAAATGAAAAAGTTATATATTTCAATGATGCTGCTGGGAGCCATGGCCTTCTCTTCCTGCGATATGGATCTGAAGCCGGTTGACAGACTTGAAGAGGAGACTGCCATCCAGAACTCTCAGGACCTGCGCCAGTTCCGCAATACGCTTTACACCAATTTGCGCTCTGTAACCTCTGGTGCATTCGTCTATCTCACAGATATCCAGCTCGACGGTTTCAATGGTCTTATCAGCAACGGTAACAACCTTAGCGATTTCTCTTACGGTCAGATTTATCCTACCAACGAAAATGTAACTGGCTACTGGTCGAGCAACTACGTTATGATTTCTAACGCTAACGCGCTCATCGGTAAGGCTGAAGGTCTTAGGGCATCGTCTGCCTACACAGACGAGCAGAAGGTGGCTTTCGCACGCTACGAGGGCGAGGCTCTGTTCACACGTGCCTTCGGCTACTTCAACCTCGTTGAGCACTACAGCAAGCCGTACACACAGACCGACCCGAACGCAGCGCACTCAGGTGTGCCTCTCGTTACGACATATAGCCCTACGGGTGATGTAACAAAGTATCCTGGACGTGCGACACTCGCTGAGGTATACGCTCTCATCGAATCTGACCTCCAGGCTGCTTACGACGTACTCAAGGCGTATGAGGAGTCGGGCTATACGGATAAGTTCACAGAGCAGTACGAGACAGATAAGACAGCTTATCTCACCTCTTACGCTGTAGCTGCGATGCAGGCACGTGTAGCACTCGTGAAGGGTGACTACCAGACAGCATGGGACAAGGCTACATCTATCATCACAAGCAACAAGTACAAGCTCGTTCTGCGCTCTGCGTTCACAAAGATGTGGAAGAACGATACTGGCTCGGAGATTATCTTCCAGCCGTTCATGTCAGACACAGAGAAGGGTGGTTCAAACGGTGGCATTTTCCAGAAGGAAGACGAGTCTGATCCTTACTACATTCCTAACTATGGCACTCTTATGATGTTCGTTGAGAACGAGGGTGACATCCGTTATGATGCTTGGTTTACTCAGTACTCTGACTTCCTGATTGAGGGCCAGTCATACAAGGCTTATATCTTCTGCAAGTATCCAGGCAACGCCTCAATCAATACTACGAAGAACGAGTTCGTAAACAAGACAAAGGTGTTCCGCACTTCAGAGATGTACCTCATAGCTGCTGAGGCAGGTGCACATCTTGGTGGCGACAAACTTTCGCAGGCTAACAATTACCTCAACGACTTCTGCAAGAAGCGCTACACTGGTTATAAGGACAAGACCTACTCTGCAAATGAGCTCATCAAGCAGACTCTGGCAGAGCGTAAGCGTGAATTCATCGGTGAAGGTATGCTTTGGTCAGACCTCCGTCGTACAAACGAGGGCTTCCAGCGCATTTCTAACTTCGATATTGGCGACCCCGAATTCGATAAGATCAACGGTGTTATCTTCAATGTCGGCAAGAACCTGAAGTACGAGGCTGGCGATTACCGCTTCACATGGCCTATCCCGAAGGACGAGATCGACTCTAACCCGCAGATGAAGGGTCAGCAGAACCCAGGCTATTAATTTGCATTTATAAACAATATAGAATAGTTTCAATATGAAATACATTAAATTATTATCGCTTTTAGTAGCAGTTCTCTTCTTGGGTGCCTGCTCTGACGACGATGTAAAGAAGAACTCGGCAGCTGATGTAACAGTAAGCATGGGTACAGCAACTATCTCTCCGAGAGAGAGTGCTGGCATCGTTTCTCTGCCTATCAAGGTGGAGGGCCCAACCAACGGTATGGTTAGCGTTACCGTAGAGACAAGAGAGGTAGGCAGCAATCCTGCTGTTGAGAATACTCACTATTACGTAACAACCAAGAAAATCAACATCACTGGTTCGGAAGGCTATGTAGAGCTCGAGATGGTTGACAATGAAGAAATCAACGATCCGCGTACATTCGAGGTGACTATCGTAAAGGTAGAACACGCCAAGCTTAACGAAGCTGCGAAGACCACTACTGTTGAAATTCGCGACAACGACCATGAGCCGTATGATCGTCTCCAGGGTACATGGACGATGACATACAAAGATTACAATGGCGCTGTGCAAACCCAGAAGGTGACTATCACCGGTGCTGACGATCCTTCAGAATACATCTACAACAAGCTTCTCTATGTTGAGGATATACTTCTCGAAAAGTCTAAGGCTCAGCTCTCATTCAACTACGATAGTGCCAATAATACTTGCTATGTTTCATTCACTAACTTTATGAAGTATAACTGGTATACGGGTCTTGAACTTCAAGGCATTTCTAAGCCAGTTGATATCCTGTTGGGTCGCCTTGAAGGTAATAATATTTCACAGTCACCGGTTGAAGGTGAGGTGCAGGACGAATTCAAGACTATCAAGTTTGAGTCAGGTGCAACTATTGGATTTATATTTACTAATCCTGACACCGGTGGACTTTCGCTGATAGAAACAATGTCTGATATCGTATTGACAAAGGAGTAACAACGTTACATCCAAATTCATACTAAATTAAAGGAGGGTAGGGTGCTTCAACCATAGAAGCACCGCTCTCCTTTTCTGCACTTTTTTAAGTTTGATGATAAAGAACAGCTTCTGCATCATCAGTTTCATCTAAAACATAAAATCTACAAATACAAGAATGAAAAGAAAAATCTTTACACTGGCTTTGGCTCTCGCAACAACACTCGTTGCTAACGCCATCCCTGCGAAGCGTGGCATCTGGCGCACTATGCAGCTCCCGAACGGCACTGAGGTGAAGGTGGAGTTGCGTGGCGATGAGTTCATGAGCTTCTGGCAGGACGCTTCAGGCAACCGCTATACAGTGGATGCACAGAACAGACTTCGTGTAGCTGACATGGATCAGCTGCGTCAGATCAACAAGGAACTCCGCACAAAGGCGGGCAACGTGGCTGGCGATATGCGCCGCGTTAAGTCAAACGCCAAGAAGATGGAGTACAAGGGCGACAAGCGTTGCCTTATCATCCTCGCTCAGTTCTCCGACAAGAAGTTCTCTATGGCAGACCCAAAAGCGTTCTACACACGTGTTGCCAATGAAAAGGGCTTCAGCGAGAACGGTTTCATGGGTAGCGTTTCCGATTACTTCAGCGCACAGAGCGGCGGCCAGTTCAATATCACATTCGACGTTGTAGGTCCGTACACACTCGGTTCGGTGAAGAGCTACGGCGAGAACGTCACCGACAATCAGGGCAACCGTCTTTACGACAAGAACGCCGAGGGCATGATCACCGGAGCCTGTGGCCAGGCTCACGCAGACGGTCTCGACTTCTATCCGTACGACTGGGATGACGACGGCTTCGTAGAGATGGTTTACGTCGTATATGCTGGCGAAGGCGAAGCTACCGGCGGCGGCGCAGAGACAATCTGGCCGCACAAGTCGCAGCTGCCTACGAAACCACGCTACGGCAACAAGCGCGTTTTTATCTATGCTTGCTCTAACGAGGTGAACGGTGGCAACAAGCTCGCAGGTATCGGCACAATCTGCCACGAGTTCTCTCACTGTATGGGCTACCCCGATGTTTACGACATCGAATACGGCGGCAACTACGGTATGGGTACATGGGACCTCATGTGCTCTGGTAGTTACAACGGCGACACATACTGCCCGGCTGGCTACACAGCATACGAGAAGATGGTAGCAGGCTGGATCAACCCTATCGAGCTTACTGAGAACGCCTCTTACTCAGACATCAAGACCATAGCAGACGGTGGCGACGCTTATATCTTCTACCACCCGGAGAACAAAGACGAGTATTATCTTATCGAGAACCGTCAGCGTAAGGGTTGGGACAAGTATATCGCTGCAGGCGGCATCCTCGTAAACCACATCACTTACGATAAGACCGTTTGGGACTACAACATGCCTAACACCTTCCACAAGGGTATAAACGACATTGAGCGTATCACTATCATCCCTGCCGACAACAAGAAGACTTCTACGACGGAGGCTGGCGACGTGTTCGGTACAAGAGATAACTATCGTCAGCTCACCAACGCCACACAACCTGCAGACGTAGCAAACACAGAGAATGCTTCTGGTTCGAAGGTTATGAATATCTCGCTCACTAAGATGAACGTAACAGGCGGATTGGCATCATTCACCTTTACCAACCATAATCTCGGTACTGGCGTAGTTGATGGCTACGTGCTGTACGAGACTTTCGATCAGTCGCTTGGTACGGGTGGCAACGACGGCAAGTTCAAGCCGAGCAGCAAGTTGGATGCAAACTTTGCAACTGGCACTTTGACAACGGACGTACCTGGTTGGTCTGGCGAGTATCTGCGTGGTGGCAGCCAGTGTCTGCGTGTCGGAAAGAACGGTGGCAGCGACTCAAAGGTTACAACACCTGAGTTTACACTCAACGGCGAGGCGAAACTCACTTTCCGTGCTGCTGCATGGAACGACGGTAGTGGCACAACACTCAAAGTGTCTGCAAGCAACGGCTCGCTCGCTAATAGCGAGTTTACTATGCCAGCAGGCGCATGGGGCGACTTCTCTACCACTATCAAGGGTAACGGCAAGATGAAGCTCACCTTCCAGGGCGAGTTGCGCTACTTCCTCGACCAAGTATTCGTAACCGATCCCGGTACTACTGGCATAGAGAACGTTGAGATGAACAACCAGCCGGCTGTTACAGGCGTTTACTCTATCGACGGACGCTATCTCGGCAACGATGTTTCGAAGCTCGGCAAGGGTCTCTACATCGTTAACGGCAAGAAGATCGTTAAGTAAGCAGGTTCTATACATTATAATATAAAGCGAATGTTTGGTCAGCTGGCGGCTGACGAAGCATTCGCTTTTTTTATTTATTATTCGATATTTCCGCTACATTCTTCCGTATTACCTTACGGCGTTTCTTGTTTTGCGAAAAATATATTATCGTTTTTTTTGTTCTTTCCTATTTTTAGCGTATTTTTGCATAATCATATAGGCTGCACGCTGCAGTCTTGCTAAAACAAAGCTTATGCAAACAAGATGTCATCTCTCGGTAATCGCCCATAAGTTGGCGGCAAAGTATGGCGAACGCGCTGCATTCACCTATAAAGACTTTGGCTCTTCAGTATGGAAGAAGATCAGTTACAACCGCTTCTCGCAGTTGGTGAAGCAGGCGAGCAACGCCCTTCTCAATCTCGGTGCAAAGCCCCACGACAAGATAGCTGTGTTCTCGCAGAACTGTCTTCAGTATCTCGTTACCGACTTCGGTGCCTATGGCGTGAAGCTTGTATCTATCCCGTTCTATGCTACAGCATCCGAGCAGCAGATACAATATATGATTAACGACGCTCAGGTGCGCTTCATCTTTGTAGGCGAGCAGGAGCAGTACGACAAGGCGCACCGCATCTTTGCGCTCTGCAACACGCTCGAGCGCATCATCGTGTTCGACCGCTCGGTGCGCATCTCTACGCACGACCCCGCAGCGCTATACTTTGACGACTTCCTGAAGCACGGCGAAGGACTGCCGCGCCAGTCGGAGGTGGAGCAGCTCTATAAGGAGGCGTCTATGGACGACCTCTGCAACATACTCTACACATCCGGCACCACCGGCGACTCGAAGGGCGTAATGCTCACCTACGGTCAGTACGACGCTGCGCTCGCAGCCAACGATGCCGTGGTGAAAGTCGGCGAGAACGACCGCATTATACAGTTCCTCCCCGTCACGCACATCTTTGAGCGTGGCTTCTCATACCTGGGCTTCTCAGAGGGAGCACACATTATTATTAATACCGACCCGCACGAGATACAGCAGTCGATGCGCGAGACTCATCCTACATGTATGTCTTCCGTGCCCCGTTTCTGGGAGAAGGTATATCAGGCAGTGAAGGAGAAGATTGAACGCTCGAGCTCGTTTCAGCAGAAGATGTTCCGCCATGCGCTCGAAGTGGGACGCCGCTACAATGTAGAATGCAAGATGCGCTGCAAGTGTCCTTCGCCCTGGCTCGCTATGGAGTACAAACTCCTCGACAAGATGATACTCAGCCTCGTGCGCAAGCAGATTGGCTTGGAGAACAGCAACCTCTTCCCGACAGCCGGCGCCCGCGTGTCGCCCGAAGTGGAGCGCTTTGTTCACTCCGTCGGCATCAACATGGTTGTAGGCTACGGACTCACCGAGAGTCTCGCCACAGTATCTTGCGACCGCGACAACAAGCCTTGCACTATAGGCTCCGTAGGACGTCCTATCGGTGGCATTGAGGTGAAGATCGGCGACGACGACGAAGTGCTGCTCAAGGGTCCGACCATCACAAAGGGCTATTATCACCGCGACGCAGCCAACAAGGATGCGTTCACCGAGGACGGCTTCTTCCGCACCGGCGACGCAGGCTATATAAAGGACGGCGAACTCTTCCTCACCGACCGCATCAAAGACCTCTTCAAGACCTCCAACGGCAAGTATATCGCGCCGCAGCTCGTAGAGTCGCTCATCCTCGTCGACAAGTATATCGACCAGGTGGCAGTCATCGCCAACGAGCGCAAGTTCGTATCGGCGCTCATCGTGCCCGAGTTCCGCCTCGTAGAAGACTGGGCTAAGGAGCACGGCATCGAGTTCTGCTCGCGTGAAGACCTCTGCGCCAACCCGAAGGTGAACAAGATGATTCTTGACCGTGTCAAGACTCTGCAGCAGCAGCTCGCCCACTACGAGCAGGTGAAGCGCATCACGCTCATTCCGCACCACTTCTCGATGGAGTCGGGCGAACTCACCAATACGCTGAAGATACGCCGACCGGTGGTGTACAAGAACTACAAGAACGAAATTGATAAGATGTACGAAGAATAAAGTTGATGTGTTGTGATGTTGATATGGTGACAAATGTCAACACCTCAACATCACAACACCTCAACCTTTCTAATTATAGAAATATAGATGATCACTTCCGACCAACTGAAGGATGTGCTTGAGCGCGCAGATGCCCTCAAGCGCTATCTTAATATCGACCAGAAGAAAGTAGAATTTGAAGAAGAACAGCTCCGCACGCAGGCGCCCGACTTCTGGGAAGACCCTAAGCGTGCCGAGGAGCAGATGAAGAAGGTGAAGACGCTGGAGCGCTGGATAAAGGGCTACGCCCACGTGCGCCAGCTCGCCGACGAGCTGCAGCTTGCCTTCGACTTCCATAAAGACGAACTCGTAACCGAAGAGGAGGTAGACGACGACTACTCGAAGGCTATCACCGCCATCGAAGACCTCGAGCTGAAGAACATGCTGCGCCAGAAGGAAGACCCTATGGACTGCGTGATGAAGATAAACTCGGGCGCCGGCGGCACCGAGAGCCAAGACTGGGCGCAGATGCTCATGCGTATGTACATGCGCTGGGCAGAGGCTCACGGCCACAAGGTGACGATAAGCAACCTTCAGGAGGGCGACGAGGCAGGCATCAAGAGCGTCACGATGGAGATAGAGGGCGGCGAGTACGCCTACGGCTTTCTCAAGAGCGAGAACGGAGTGCACCGTCTTGTGCGTGTGTCGCCGTTCAACGCACAGGGCAAGCGCATGACGTCGTTCGCTTCGGTGTTCGTGTCGCCGCTCGTCGACGATACCATCGAGGTGTATGTCGACCCGTCGAAGATAAGCTGGGACCTCTTCCGCTCGGGCGGAGCAGGCGGTCAGAACGTGAACAAGGTGGAGACGGGTGTACGCCTCCGCTATCAGTATACCGACCCCGACACGGGCGAGGAGGAGGAAATCCTCATCGAGAACACCGAGAGCCGCAAGCAGCTCGAGAACCGCAACAACGCCATGCGACTCCTCAAGTCGCAACTCTACGACCGCGCCATGAAGAAGCGTCTCGAAGCGCAGGCGAAGATTGAGGCAGGCAAGAAGAAGATAGAGTGGGGTAGCCAGATACGCAGCTACGTCTTCGACGACCGCCGCGTGAAGGACCACCGCACCAACTATCAGACCACCGACGTCGACGGCGTGATGGACGGCAAAATAGACGGGTTCATCAAGGCGTATCTCATGGAGTTCCCAGTGAGCGAGGAGGAGTAAGAGGGCTTCTGGGTTTTTCTATGGGGATAGGTCTTCTAGGGATGCTAGGTTTTCTAAGGGGCTAGGTTTTCTATGGATGCTAGGTTTTCTAGGTTTTCTAGAGGACTAGGCTTATTGGACTTAAAGAATAAACAATCAAAAAAATCAAATAACTATGAGCCAGAAAAGTAATGTGCGCCGCGCAAAGTATGCGGCAGAACAAGAGAAGAAAGCAAAGAAAGTAGTGAAAGGAATCATCTGGACGCTCGTCGGACTTACGATAGCGTACATGATTTGGACCTTTACACAGTCTTAATAAGTAACAAAAAAGCGATGGGTGGGCGTATGTCTGCCCGTCGCCGCTTTAATAAGAAACAAGATATGAGTGGATTAGAAATAGAACGTAAGTTCCTTATACGTGAAGGCAGCGACTACAAGTCGGCTGCCTTTTCTCATAGCCGTATCAAGCAGGGATACATGCCCTGCCAGACGGCTACCGTGCGTGTCCGCACCCGCGACGACCGCTCCTGGCTCACCATCAAGAGTCACAGCGACCGTGCCGGACTCTCGCGCTACGAGTTTGAAAAGGAGATAACGAACGACGAGGCGGAGCACCTCTTCGAGCTCTGCCGCGGCGGAGTGATAGACAAGTGCCGCTGGCTCGTGAAGTCGCCCGACGGGCGCCACACGTTCGAGGTCGACGAGTTCTTCGGCGACAACGCCGGACTCGTAGTTGCCGAGGTGGAGCTTGGCTCCGAGGACGAGCCGTTCGCAAAGCCCAGCTTCATCGGCGAGGAAGTGACGGGCGACCGCTGCTACTACAACTCGCAGCTGCTCGTACATCCGTATAAGGATTGGTAATAGGCTGCCTTCAAGGGGGTGCACTTGTCTCAAGTGCACTAACCGAGCAATGTTGATATACCTCTTGCTACGTTGGTGCACTTCTTGCTCTGGCAAGCGGCAAAGCCGAGCGGAGACAAGTGCACCCCCTAAAGATAGCATCCGTGAAAATCCGTGAAATCTGTGGGAGTATATCTCAGCAGAAAGAGAGAACCCCACGTTACTTCTGTCGTTCAAGATACTTCACCAGTCCCCAGCGCACAGAGCGCAGGCCGAACTGCTCGGTGTGTATATCCTCGGGCTTTATCCACATGCACTCCGCAGCGTCGTCGTTGGCTGCGAGCACCGACTCGTCCTCCACGTCGCACTCGTAGAACATGTCGAGCGTAGGCAGTTCGATGCCGCTATAGCGATATACGTTAGGCAGCGAGAAAAGGTAGCGAGCTGCCGTCACCTTGAGGTTCGTCTCCTCCATCACCTCGCGCACAACACCCTCCTCCGACGTCTCGCCAATCTCGGTGAAGCCGCCAGGCAGGTCGAGCGTGCCCTTCGCCGGCTCCTGCTTGCGCAGCGTGACGAGAATCTCGCCCTTGCTGTTGCGTATGATAGCCACGTTGGCTGCACTCGGATTCATGAAATACTCGAAACCGCAGTTCTCGCATTTCCTGCTTCTCGTACCGTTCTCTACAAAATGATGACTGCCGCAGCGCGGGCAGTACTCGAACTTCTCTAATGGATGCATTTCTATAATGTTAATTAATTATTACAAAGCGCTTTTTTGCACTGCAATATTACAAAAAAAGTGTTACCTTTGCAAATAAATATTCTAAAAACCAATCTTTGTAACAGAAATGAAATACTTCGCATACCCTATGCGCGGCTCTATGGTCGTGCTCAAGTCCGTAATACTCACAGTGTTCTGCCTCGTTCTCGCCGCTCCGGCGCTCGCTCAGCGCGCGTTCGACGTGCAGCTCTGGCAGAAGAAAGCCCCCAACAACAATAGTTTGGGCGACACCGCATACGTGAAAGTATACCTGCCCGAGAAGAAGCATGCTACGGGTCGCGCCGTAGTGATATGCCCCGGCGGAGGCTACGAGCATCTGGCTATGGGACACGAAGGCACCGACTGGGCACCGTTCTTCAACGACCAGGGCATTGCCGCCATCGTGCTCCACTATCGCATGCCAGCCGGCAACCCTAAGGTGCCCGTGAGCGACGCTGAGGAAGCCCTGCGCCTTGTGCGCCGCAACGCACAGGCATGGCATATCGACGCCGACAACGTAGGCATCATGGGATTCTCTGCCGGCGGACACCTCGCTTCTGCCGTCGCCACACTCTCAAAGGACGACGCCAAGCCCAACTTCCAGATACTCTTCTATCCCGTCATAACGATGCTCGACGGCTACTGCCATCAGGGCTCGCGCAAGAACCTGCTCGGCGAGCACGCACGCAAGAAGGACGAGCAGAAGTACTGCACCGACATGCAGGTGACACGCGTCACGCCGCGCGCCTTCATCGCCCTCTCCGACGACGACCACGTGGTGCAGCCCATGAACGGCGTCAACTACTACGCCGAACTCTACCGCCACGACGTGCCCGCATCGCTCCACGTATATCCCAGCGGCGGTCACGGCTACGGCTTGCACACCAACTTCCGCTATCACATCGAGATGCTGCTCGACCTGAAAGCGTGGCTGCAGAGTTTCTAAAACGCATAAGTAGCGGAGGTCTCCGGCCTCCGCAGCACCCGGTCGATTGCTAATAATTCACTTCTTTCTGCTTGTTTTCCGAAAATAATGCGTAAGTTTGCATGTTAAAACAAGCAAACAAGAAAAACGACGATGAATATAATGACTAAAAAGATTGCTGCATTCACCTTCGCAGCACTTACAGCGCTCGGTTTCGCTTCGTGCAACGAGCGCAAGTTCCACGTAGAAGGCGCCATCGAGAACGCTGCCGACTCCGTGCTCTACTTCGAGAATATGGGTCTGAACGGCGTTCAGACTATCGACTCCGTGAAGCTCTCTGCCGACGGCACATTCGCCTTCGACGGCAAGGCAGTCACAGCCCCTGAGTTCTACCGACTGCGTATCGCCGGACAAATCATAAACGTAGCCATCGACTCTACGGAGACCGTAACCGTGAAGGCGAAATATCCCGCTATGGCTTCCGACTATGAGGTGAGCGGATCGGACGACTGCTCGCGCATCAAGGAGCTTGCTCTCATGCAGATGCAGCTTCAGCAGAGCGTCAACAGCATCGCTCGCAACCCGCTGCTTGGCGCCGACGCCGTGGCAGACAGCGTGCAGAAGGTGGTTGAGGCATACAAGACCGACGTGAAGACCCGCTACATCTTCAAGGCGCCGATGAAGGCTTCGTCATACTTCGCACTCTTCCAGACGCTCTATGCCGGCGGTCAGCCCATGCTCATCTTCAATCCGCGCACATCCGAGCAGGACGTCCGCGTCTTCGCAGCAGTGGCTACCAGCTGGGATGCGTTCTATCCCAACGCCGAGCGCGGTGCCAACCTTCACAACATTGCCATCGAAGGCATGAAGGAGGTGCGCATGCTGCGCAGCAAGGCTGAGGCGACGCTCGACCCCGCAAAGCTAAACACAAGCGGTGTGCTCGACTTTGCGCTCACTGACAACCGCGGCGCACAGCGCAGCCTCTCGTCGCAGAAGGGCAAGGTGGTGATGCTCGACTTCCACGTCTTCGCCACCGGCGAGTCGATGAAGCGCATCATGATGCTCCGCGAACTCTACAACAAGTATCACGCTCAGGGCTTCGAAATCTATCAGGTGAGCCTTGACGAGGACGAACACTTCTGGAAGACACAGACCGCAGCCCTGCCTTGGGTGTGTACACGCATGGACGAAGAGTCGCAGCAGGTGCTCCGACTCTACAACGTGCAGCAGGTGCCAACGTTCTTCCTGCTCGATCGCAACTGCAACGTTGTGAAGCGCGACGCACAGATAAAGGATCTCGACGCAGAAATAAAGGCGCTGCTGTAATAGATTGTAACCAGAAACGCCCAAATGGTGTTGAAAACTCTCAAATTGAAAGCATTTTAAATAAAAGTGCTTTCAATTTGAAACTTTGTGCTAATTATTACGAAAATGCTCCGTCAATTCATTTGTATTTGCGCAAATAGTTGTAATTTTGCAGTCGTAATAATAATAGGAGCTGTTTCAGTGCTCCGCTTTAAGGTAAAAGGATAAGAAGAATGAGAAAGTCGGTAAGATTCACAAAGATGCACGGTGCAGGCAACGACTACATCTACGTTGACACGCAGAAGTACGATGTGCCCGACCCGTCTGCGGCTGCCATCGCATGGAGCAACCGCCATACAGGCATCGGCAGCGACGGACTCGTGCTTATCGGCAAACCGTACGGCGGCGTTGACGCCGACTTCTCTATGCGCATCTTCAACGCCGACGGATCGGAGGCTAAGATGTGCGGCAATGCGTCGCGCTGCATCGCGAAGTATCTCTACGAGCGCCGACTCACCGACAAGACAACTATACGCCTGCAGACACTCTCGGGCGTAAAGATTCTGACGTTGCATCTCGCCGACGGCGAAAACGCTGGCGGCGGTTCGGACAATATACATAATAATAAGGTGGAGAGCGTAACGGTCGACATGCTTGCGCCCTCATTCCACGTGCCCGAGCAGTACGACGAGACGGCAGGCGATGCGCTTACCGTCGGTACGCGCACGTTCCACGGCACGTTCGTGTCGATGGGCAACCCCCACTTTGTATGCTTCGTCGACGATATCGACACGCTCGACGTGGCACGATACGGCTCCGCGATGGAGATAGCTTCGGCTTTCCCCGAACGCTGCAATATTGAGTTCGCCGAGATTAAGGCCGACGGCGCCATACGCACACGAGTGTGGGAGCGAGGCAGCGGCATCACTATGGCATGCGGCACAGGCGCCTGCGCTACAGCCGTGGCGGCAGCGATTGCGGGCAAGTCATCGCGTCGTAGCGCCATCATTATGGATGGTGGCACCTTACATATCGAATGGAATGAAGCCGACGGGCATGTCTATATGACAGGGCCGGCGGCTTTCGTCTTTGATGGAGAAATAGAAATTTAAAAATCACGATTTAGGATTTCAAGATAAAAATTTAGAGAGTATGGCATTGGTTAACGAACATTTCTTGAAACTCTCGAACAGCTATCTGTTCGCAGACATAGCCAAGAAGGTGAACGCCTTCAAGGTGTCGCATCCGCAGATGCGCGTCATCAGTCTGGGCATAGGCGACGTGACGCAGCCGCTGTGCCCCGCTGTGGTGGAGGCAATGCACAAAGCAGTAGACGAGATGGCGTCGGCAGACACGTTCCACGGTTACGGGCCGGAGCACGGCTACGACTTTCTGCGCGAGGCGATAATCAAGAACGACTTCGCACCGCGCGGCATACATCTCGACCCGAGCGAAGTGTTCGTCAACGACGGAGCAAAGAGCGACACGGGAAACATCGGCGAGATTGTGCGCTGGGATAACTCCATCGGCGTCACCGACCCGATTTATCCCGTATATATCGACTCGAACGTGATGTGCGGTAGAGCCGGAGTGCTCGAAGACGGTCGCTGGAGCAACGTCAACTATCTGCCATGCACCGCTGAGAACGGCTTCGTACCGCAGATTCCCGACCATCGCGTAGACATGATTTACCTCTGCTACCCGAACAACCCTACGGGAACCGTGCTCCCGAAGGCAGAACTGAAGAAGTGGGTGAAGTATGCGCTGGCTAACGACACGCTCATCTTCTACGATGCAGCCTACGAGGCGTACATCCAGGACGACGACATACCGCACTCTATCTACGAGATACGCGGCGCAAAGCAATGCGCCATCGAGTTTCGCAGCTACTCGAAGACGGCTGGCTTCACCGGCGTGCGCTGTGGCTACACAGTAGTGCCGAAGGAGGTGACAGCCGTGACGCTCGACGGCAAGCAGCGCATATCGCTCAACCATCTTTGGGAGCGCCGCCAGTCGACAAAGTTCAACGGAACGAGCTACATATCGCAGCGCGCCGCCGCTGCAATCTATACGCCGGAAGGCAAGCGCCAGGTGCGCGACACGATAGCCTACTACATGCGTAACGCCGAACTGATGTGCGAGTCGCTCACGCAGATGGGCTTCGAGGTGTTCGGCGGCAGAAACGCTCCCTATCTCTGGGTGAAGACGCCGCACGCCATCGACTCTTGGCGATTCTTCGAGCAGATGCTCTATGCCGTGGGCGTGGTCTGCACACCGGGCGTTGGCTTCGGACCGAGCGGCGAGGGCTATGTGCGCCTTACTGCCTTCGGAAAACGCGAAGACTGCGAGGAGGCGATGCAAAGAATAGGCGAGTGGGTGCGCTCCACCCACTAAACACTTGTGAAGCGAGTGTCGGACACATACAACGAGAAACAATAAAAAAACAATATAACGACTAAATACCCAATTAGACAATGGCAAATTTAAGATTTGAGGTTGTAGCCGAGGCTTTCAACAAGAAACCAGTTGAAGTGATTACGCCGATAGAACGTCCGTCGGAGTTCTTCGGCAAAAACGTGTTCAACCGTGCGAAGATGTACAAGTATCTGCCGCGCGAAGTGTACGAAAAGCTCATCGATGTCATCGACAACGGTGCGCGTCTCGACCGCTCCATAGCCGACGCTGTGGCTAAAGGCATGAAGCAATGGGCAGACGAGAACGGTGTCACTCACTACACACACTGGTTCCAGCCGCTCACCGAGGGCACAGCCGAGAAGCACGACGCCTTCATCGAGCACGACGGCAAGGGCGGAATGATAGAGGAGTTCTCTGGCAAGCTGCTCGTACAGCAGGAGCCTGACGCAAGCTCGTTCCCGAACGGCGGCATACGCAACACCTTCGAGGCACGCGGCTATTCGGCTTGGGACCCTACATCGCCGGTGTTCATCATCGACGACACGCTCTGTATCCCTACCATCTTCATCTCTTACACCGGCGAGGCGCTCGACTATAAGGCTCCGCTCCTGCGTTCGCTCCACGCCGTGAACGAGGCGGCTACGGCTGTCTGCCACTACTTCTACCCGGAGGTTAAGAAGGTCATCTCCAACCTCGGTTGGGAGCAGGAGTACTTCCTCGTTGACGAGGGACTCTACTCGGCACGCCCCGACCTTATGCTCACCGGTCGTACGCTCATGGGCCACGACTCGGCTAAAAACCAGCAGATGGACGACCACTACTTCGGCGCTATCCCCGAGCGTGTGCAGGCGTTCATGAAGGATCTTGAGATTCAGGCGCTTGAGCTTGGCATCCCTTGCAAGACTCGTCACAACGAGGTGGCGCCCAACCAGTTCGAGTTGGCACCGATCTTCGAGGAGACCAACATCGCCATCGACCATAACATGCTTCTCATGTCGCTCATGAAGAAGGTGGCTCGCCGCCACGGATTCCGCGTTCTGCTTCACGAGAAGCCGTTCGCAGGCATCAATGGTTCGGGCAAGCACGAGAACTGGAGTCTCTCTACAGACACCGGTGTGCTGCTCCACGGACCTGGCAAGACTCCGGAGGACAACCTCCGCTTCATCGTCTTCATCGTAGAGACATTGATGGCTGTATACAAGCACAACGGACTCCTCAAGGCGTCTATCATGAGCGCTACAAACGCTCACCGACTCGGCGCTCATGAGGCTCCTCCAGCTATCGTTTCGTCGTTCCTCGGACGCCAGCTCACAGAGATTCTCAGCCATATCGCCGCTTCTGACAAGGACGAACTCTTCGACGTGGCAGGCAAGCTGGGCTTGAAGCTCGATATCCCTGAAATTCCAGAACTTCTCATCGACAATACCGACCGCAACCGCACATCGCCTTTCGCCTTCACCGGCAACCGCTTCGAGTTCCGCGCCGTAGGTTCCGAGGCTAACTGCGCGTCGGCAATGATCGTGCTCAACACCGCCGTTGCTGAGGCTCTGCAGTCGTTCAAGCAGCGCGTAGACGCTCTCATCGAGAACGGCTCTGACAAGGTGAGCGCCATTCTCGACGTCGTTCGCGAGGATATCCACACCTGCGCACCGGTTCACTTCGAGGGCAACGGCTACTCTGAAGAATGGGTAGAGGAGGCTAAACGTCGCGGTCTCGACTGCGAGACTTCGTGCCCGAAGGTGTTCGAGCGCTACCTCGACGAGGATTCTATCCGTATGTTCGAGAGCCAGAACGTGATGACACGCAAGGAACTTGAGGCTCGCAACGAGGTGAAGTGGGAGACCTACACCAAGAAGATTCAGATAGAGGCACGCGTCTTCGGCGACCTCTCTATGAACCATATCATCCCTGTCTGCACTCACTATCAGAGCCGTTTGGCTAAGAACGTGCAGAGCATGTACGATATCTTTCCGAAGGAGACAGCCGACAATCTCACTTCGCGCAACAAGAAGATTATCGAGGAGATTGCCGAGCGCACTCAGATTATCGAGAATGGAGTAGAGGAGCTGGTTGAGGCTCGCAAGGTGGCTAACCGCATTGAGGACGAGCACCTTAAGGCCATTGCATACCACGACACTGTGGCTCCGAAGATGGACGAGATTCGCTACCACATCGACAAGCTCGAGCTTATCGTGGCTGACGAACTCTGGACGCTCCCGAAGTATCGCGAACTGCTCTTCGTACGCTAATATAGGAGCCTAATACATTTAGCTCTTAAAATCCGTTTAATCCGTTTAATCCGCTGTTTGTTACTTGTTTAACAACTGACCAAGCGGATTAAACGGATTTTTTATTGTGATATAATCTGATTTAAAACCTACCTTTTCATGCTCGCCGAATATTGTTTTTTGAAAAAAATGATAGGTCAGCTTAATTTCCCACCTCCATAATTCTTATAATGTATAAAGCACGCCGCAAACGGGCATGCACAATACGAAAATAACATAGTATAAACAACTAAAAAAAACAAGAATTATGAAACGAGTATTCAATCTTTTGGTGGTAGACGAGAGTGGCAGCATGGAGATTATCCGCAAGCAGGCATTGGTGGGCATCAACGAGACCCTTGAGACAATACGCAAGATGCAGAAAGCGCACAGCGAACTTGAGCAGCGCGTGACGCTCATCACCTTCGACAGCACGCACAGGAACATGTTTTACGACAACGTGCCGGCAGACAATGTACGCAAACTCAGCATGCGCGATTACCGACCGTGCGGTGGTACACCGCTCTACGACGCCATCGGCATGGGCATCGCGAAGATCAACGCGCAGGCTGCTGAGGGCGACAACGTGCTCGTCACCATCGTCACCGACGGCGAGGAGAACTGCAGCGAGGAGTACAGCTTGCGTATGATAAAGAACCTCATCGAGAAACTGAAGAAGCAGGGATGGACATTCACCTTCATCGGCACCGACAACCTTGATGTTGAGGCTATAGCGGCTGACATGGGCATCGACAACCACCTTTCTTTCAAAGAGGACGAGGAGGGCACGAAGAAGATGTTCGCCTGCGAGAATCGCTCGCGAGCACGTTATTGCGCTTGTGTGGCGAAGGGAGAGGCTATGCCGAATGGCGACTTCTTTGATAAATAAAAGAAGTAACGAGAGCTGTTTTAGTTGAGAATTGAAAGTTGAGAGTTATGATTACCTATGTTATATCTCATACAAAAGAGTTAACTGCAAAACATATCATAACTCTCAACTTTCAACTCTCAATTCTCAACTGAGATAACTCTCAATTCTCAATTCTCAACTGGAGAAGCTCTCAACTATATAAGCACTTCCCAGAAGCTCTCCGGCAACCAGATGTTCTCCACGTTGCACGCATTTTCGAATAGCGGCGCGATATCCTCGGGCTCGAAGCCCGCTATGCCGCAGCCGATAGGCGTCACGAGGAACGTCAGTTCAGGGTGCTCCTTGGCATAAGCGATGAAGTCGTTCACGTACGGGCGTATCGTCTCCGTGCCGCCCTGCATCGTGGGGATGGCGTAACTTCTGCCCTGCATACCCACGCCATTGCCCATCACGGCTCCGAAGCGCAGACGCGCAATGCGAGCAGCCCCACCGCCGTGCATTCCGGCGAGGTTGCTGCCAAAAACAAACACTTGGTTTTCCTGCAAATCGTCAATCCACTCTGGAGTGACGCGTCCTTTCCTCTTTTTATCCATATCTCTAAATATAAAATCTCGATTTGCGCCAACAGAAGGACGCGCCATTGAATAACTGCATTCGTCTTCCATGAATTTCTCGTATCTCGTTGGCAATCCGTATTTGTTCGTCACGAAATAGCGCTTGAAGTATGGCACCACCACGTCGTGCATCATGCGATTGTATCGCTCCGTTACGGCAGGCTGACTGATGCCGAGTTGTGCTGCAATCTCCTTGCCCTTAAATCCCTCTACGAAAAGCATTTGCAGAATTATAGAGTTGCGGCTGTCGCGTCCGTAGTAAGTGCGGCATATCTCGTCGATTGTGCCGCGGAAGTCCTCCGCGAACTCGTCGTCGTGCACGTCGAACTTTAGGCGCGTGTTGCCCATCCGCTCCTCCAGACTCTCCATCAGCCGTTCCTTCTTCAGACCCTTCAACTTGTCGAGCACCAGGAAGCGGAACCCGTTCACCATCCATGTCTTCAGCGACATCGACGGCTTGCGGTCCTCCAGCTGGCGGAAGTCGTGCTTGATGAGCGCAAGGTAATACTCATGCGCCAGCGAGTAGAAATCCATGCCCGGCTTATACTGCAAGTCATAGCGCCTGTCGTATATGCAGTACGCCACGCGGCAGTATCCGTAGAAATATTCCTTCACGATATGCTCGTCAGCGTTGCGGAACCCCTCTAGAATCTCGTCATCGGTGAGCTGCGCAACATTCTTGTCCGTTTTCTTCATAGCAGTTTTTTTGTATCTTGTTAGGCTTTTATAGTGTAAAGTTACTAACAATAAACATTTGCGACAAGTTTTGAATACTGTTTTTCCAGCTCTGCAAGTTTTTTCCTTTCTCGCCTGCATATAATATTATAATGTGTACGCCCACAATTATGCGCTTTAATTATAAACTTCTGT
>ERZ1673734.154-NODE-154-length-67291-cov-36.878354_pt1 | contig 67291 bp, 49 predicted proteins | sample MGYA00580199_ERZ1673734 | MGnify/ENA primary metagenome ERZ1673734 (study PRJEB41218, sample SAMN15661742) | gut metagenome | host: Homo sapiens | place: Canada: London | collected 2015-08-20/2019-03-30 | study: EMG produced TPA metagenomics assembly of...
GATGGCGCAGCAACCAATGTTCAACCACTTGTCGAATATTGGGGAGTACTATAATAAAAACACATAAGATGAAAAGATAGTGACAATTAGTTTAATTTCGAGTTATAAAATATATACTACATAACTATTATTAACAAGAAAAAGGATGTGTCAGCTCACAGCCTAAGGAAACTACGGCAATGCGGATTATGTCCTAAACTTAAAAACCAAATCTATGGAAAAAGTAAAGAGACCTTTACTTCCGCTTATGACAAAGCAGTTAGCGCTTTCGTTGTTGATGGGAGGAGGCATGATGCTTTGCGCAACAAACGCAACAGCAGCAGACGAACTCGCACGTTCGGTTTACAATGTAGCTCAAACACCGCAGAACCAGCAGATTACTGGTCGCGTACTTGATGCTGCTGGCGAACCGCTTATTGGCGTTAGCATTGTAGAAAAAGGCAACAAGTCGAACGGTACAGTTACCGACGTTGATGGCAACTTCACTCTCCGCGTTTCAAAACCCACAGTTGTAGTTTCTTACGTAGGCTATAAGACTCAGGAAATGTCTGTAGCAGGCAAGAAGACCCTTGACATTACTCTTCATGAGGATGCCGAGATGCTGAGCGACGTTGTCGTTATCGGTTACGGTACAGTGAAGAAGGCCGACTTGGCAGGTTCTGTAGCCATCATGGATAGCAAGTCGTTTAAGGACCAGCCGGTAGCACGTGTTGAGGACGCCCTCAACGGTCGTATGTCGGGTGTGCAGGTAATGTCTTCTGGCGTTCCTGGTGGTGCAATGAAGATTCGTGTGCGTGGTGCAAGCTCTGTAAACAAGAGCAACGACCCGTTGTACGTAGTAGACGGCATCGTTCGCGAGACAGGTCTCGAGGGTATCAACCCTGAGGATATCCAGAGCATCCAGGTGCTGAAGGACGCTTCTTCTACAGCTATCTACGGTGCGCGCGGTGCCAACGGTGTTGTAATGGTTCAGACCAAGATGGGTAAGGCCGGCACAACTCAGGTTACATTCGACGCTTCGCTCGGTGTTTCTAACGCATACAACGTACCTGAGGTGATGGGCACAAAGGAGTACGCTAACGCTTTGGTACAGTACAAGGGTGCTGACGCTAACGCTCTCGCTGGTTATATCAACGGCACTAACAAGGGTATCGACTGGATGGACCAGCTGCTCCACACCGGTGTTACACAAAACTATAAGGTGGCTATCTCTAAGGGTACAACCGGCACACAGACATATTTCTCTGCCAACTATATGGACCAGACCGGTGTAGTTCGCGACACAAAGTCGAAGCGCTACTCTGTAAAGTTCAACATCCACAACAAGCTCTTCTCTTGGTTGGAGCTCACAGCTGACGCTAACCTCTCTCGTACAGAAAACAGCGGTTCGGCAAGCTTCGGTCAGCACCAGTCGAACCCAATCTGGGTAGGTCTTAACTACTCTCCGACAATGGAGATGATGGATGCTAACGGCAACTACAACAAGGACCCGTACAACAACATCCAGCAGAACCCGTGGGGATTGGTTCACGCTAACCAGAGCGACCGCAACCGTACAATGGCTACCGGTCATGTCGACTTGAAGTTCAACATCTGCGACGGCTTGACATTCACCACAACAAACGGTATCGACTTCAACGACTACAAGTGGTACAGCCTCGCTTCCAAGACCGTTAACGGTACTACAAACATGGGCAACAACAACGCTCAGGTGATGGGTCTGCAGTCGACCAACAACCTTACATACCAGCACTCTTGGGGCGACCACAACCTTACTGCTACCGGCGTATGGGAGGCAACAAGCCGCGAGACACGCTCTATGGGTATCGAGGGTAAGGATCTGGCTCAGGAGTTCGTAGGCTACTGGAACGTGAAGAACGCCGCAACACGCGACGCAAGCAACGGCTACAGCAAGTGGACAATGCTCTCTGGCGTAGCTCGCGTTATGTACAACTACGCTGACCGCTACATGCTCACCGGTACACTCCGTGCCGACGGTTCGAGCCGCTTCACAAACAAGAAGTGGGGCTACTTCCCGTCAGTAGCAGCTGCATGGACTGTTTCTAACGAAAAGTTCTGGGAGCCGATGAGCAACGTTGTTAACAACTTCAAGATCCGCGCAAGCTACGGTATCATCGGTAACCAGGATATCACTCCGTACTCTACACTCGCAAGCCTCTCTACAACCGGCTTCAACTACGGTACAAAGAACAAATACTCAGGCTACTGGGCTGGCGGTATCGCTACTCCTGACCTGACATGGGAGAAGGTTAAGCAGTTCGACCTCGGCTTCGACTTCGGCTTCTTAAACAACCGCTTGAGCCTCGGTGTCGACCTCTTCTGGAAGAACACAACAGACGCCCTGCTCCTGCAGAGCACTCCGGGCTACCTCGGTGGTCAGAGCTACTGGACAAACGCAGGCGAAGTTAGCAACAAGGGTGTTGACGTTAGCCTGACAGCACAGATTCTGCAGAAGAAGGACCTCCAGTGGACATCTACTCTCAACGTAAGCTACCTGAAGAACGAGGTAACCAAGCTTACAGCTCAGACTCCGCGTCTCTACGGTGCAAGCCCGTCGCCGGGTACTATCGATCCGTGTACTATCATCACAGAAGGTGAGGCAATCGGTACATTCTACGGCTACAAGTGGGCAGGCCTTGAGAAGGGCGACGACGGCAAGTTCTATGACACATACTACACAGCCGACGGCAAGACAACACGCACTCCGAACGCCGACAAGGACCGCTTCGTTCTCGGACGCTCTAACCCGGACGTTACATTAGGTTGGAACAACACCATCAACTTCAAGAACTGGGAGTTCAACGCATTCTTCAATGCAGCATTCGGTGCTAAGCGCCTCAACCTCGTGCGCTACGCCATGAACTCAGCAGTAGGTGCTTCGATGTTCGTAACCGATAAGGACTACTTCTCAGAAGTTGGCAACACAATGCCTTCGTTCGACGCAGCAGGCAACAAGACATACGGCAACTCAGACAAGTGGCTCGAGAACGCTAACTACCTCCGTTGCGAGAACGTGAGCGTAGCTTACACTTTGCCGCGCAAGCTGACCAAGTTCGCCGACATCCGTCTGTCGCTCTCTGCACAGAATCTCTTCACCATCACAGGCTACAAGGGTATGGACCCTGCAGGCGCTTCATTCTCAGACAGCAGCGTTGATAACAACAACGGTCTCGACATGGGTGCTTATCCTAACCCGCGTACCTTCACATTCGGTGTACGTCTGAACTTCTAAAACCATCAATTAACAATCTAAACAACGAAACAAAATGAATAAAAAGATATTACTGGGTTGCCTTTTCGCTGCTTCGGTGCTGACAACAACAACATCATGTAGCGACTTCCTCGACGAGGACCCGAAGGGACAGATGTCAGAGGCCAACGTATTCAAGAGTCAGGCTGACCTTGATGCAAGCATCCATACAATATACGAGAAGTTGAACCAGACACAGTCGTGGACTAACCCTATGTACCCGCAGTGGCAGGGCGATGACATGACAGCCAACCCTGGTTCAAACAAGCAGGCTGTTGCTGCGCTCGACGTATTCAGCTCTGACGGCGCCAACAAGGGCGTAACAGACGCTTGGAAACAGCACTTCGCTCTTATCAAGGCTTGTAACTGGGTAATCGAGAACGCATCAAAGACTCCAACATCTCAGGAGGAAATCAACATCGCTCTCGGCAACGCACACTTCTGGCGTGCATACGCTTACTTCTATCTGGTACGCGTGTTCGGCCCGCTGCCGATGGTTTTAAAGACCGACCCGAGCGCTACTAACGTTGCTCCGTCAAGCGTTGAGGAAATCTACAACCTCATCGTAGAGGACATGAAGAAGGCTGAAGGCTGGTTGCCTACAAGCTACAGCCAGGCTCCGCGCAACCACGACGGCGTTGACGCATGGGTTACAAAGCAGGCTACTCAGGCTACACTCACTGCTGTATACATGGCAATGGCAGGCTACCCGCTCAACAAGGGCAAGGAGTACTACGCTCTCGCTGCTGCAAAGGCTAAGGAAGTAATCGACAACAACGGCACATACGGCTTCTACAACGATCCGGTTTGGAACCACGTCTACTCAATGGGCCACAACTACAACAAGGAGACCATTCTCGGTATCGACAACAACTGGAACTCTGGTTCTTGGGATCACGACTCTGAGCTTACTTCTTGCTGCCGCTTCGAGGGTCTCGGCGACGGTGGCTGGGGCGATGCATGGGGCGAAATCGCATTCTGGAAGCGCTATCCGGAAGGACCGCGTAAGGATGCCGTGTATGCTCCGAAAATCACTTTCCAGGACGGTGCTACAATCACTAAGGTTTGCAACTGGTGGGATCTCGATGCAGAGGGCAAGCCGGTTGTAGAGGCTTATCACCCGATGTTCGCTATCTACACTGTAAACTGCGACGGCGACAACCTCGCTAAGGAGAAGTTCGCTCCGTACAACTATCTCGAGCCTAACTACACCAACATGACTAACGGTCGTCGTCATCGTCTGATCCGTTACGCAGAGGTTCTCCTCTGGTACGCAGAGAGCGCAGCTCGTTCTGGTGGCGATTTGGCTAAGGCTAAGGAGTATCTGCGTGAGGTACGCAAGCGCGCCGTTAACGACGTAGAGAACGTAACTCTCTCAGACGGCACAAAGGTTGCTATCACTAACATGACTGCAGACCAGCTCGCTGAGGCTTGCTACATCGAGCACGGATGGGAGGTTGCAGGTCAGTGGACACAGATGGTTACACGCCGCGCCGACGAGTTCCGTATGAACGAGCTGAAGAAGAACTTCGACTACCGCGTTGCTAACAAGCCTGTTGTTGTGGCTGTTGAGAACGGTAAGGAGTACACAGCTAAGGAGAGCGTTCCGGTTGTTAAGTCTACATGGGCTGGCGACGAGTCTATCTACTGTCCTTATCCGACAACTGAGGTTGAGAAGAACCCGAACTTGAAGCGTTAATCAACGATTAACAATACTATTATCATCCTCGCAGACGCTAACGCGTTTGCGAGGATTTTTTATTGTGGGTGTGTCAAAACTACAAAATAAAGCAGGTACACAATAAAAAACGCTGTTCTCCGTTAAGTCTATTAAAGGACAAATATCAATGAAGAAAGAAATAAAACTCTACTCTACCCTATTCATCCTCGCTTTATCTGCGCTCATGCTCAGCGGATGCGGCGCAGAGAAGAACATGAAGAAGGGCGAGAAGTATCTTGCCGTGGGCGAATACTACGACGCAGCGACGCAGTTCAAGCGTGCTTACCAGCGCACAGCGCCGAAGGAGCGCGAGAAGCGCGGCAAGATAGCGCTGAAGGTGGCTTTCTGCAACGAGCGCATCAACTCTACACAGAAGGCGCTTGCGGCATACAGCAACGCCATCAGATACAATCAGGCGTCGACGCATGACCGCCTCAGCTACGCCCGACTGCTGCTGAAGAACGGCGCATACAAGCAGGCAGAGACCGAGTTTCGCACTGTGCTCGACTCGATGCCAGACAACGTGCTCGCAAAGAACGGACTCGCATCAGCGCAGAACGCTCCGCAATGGAAGAAGGAAGGTTCGCGCTATCAGGTGAAGCGCATGGATGTGTTCAACTCGAGAAGAGACGACTATAGTCCGGTGCTCGGCGGCGACCAGTACGACTACCTCTACTTCACCTCTACACGCAACGACGCTACGGGCAACGAACTGAGCGGCATCACCGGAGCGAAGGCTGCCGACATATTCGTCTCGCAGAAAGACGAGAAGGGAAAGTGGCAGAAACCCGAACCGGTGAACGGCGGACTGAATACGGAGTACGACGAGGGTGCATGCGCGCTGTCGCCCGACGGCAAGACGATGTACATCACGCAGTGTCAGACCGACCCGTCGTATCCGCGCTTTGCACAGATTATGACTTCGCAGCGTGCCGATGCGGCTTGGGGAAAACCCGAGGAGTTCAAGGTGACGAACGACACGCTCTCAAGCTATGCCCACCCTGCGGTGTCGCCCGACGGCGAGTGGCTCTACTTCGTGTCGGACATGCCAGGCGGACTTGGCGGACTCGACATCTGGCGAGCACGCATCACGTCGCTCGGTCTTGCCGGTGTGGAGAACTTGGGCGAACCTATCAACACGCCGGGCAACGAGATGTTCCCGACGTTTCGTGCCAACGGCGACCTTTACTTCTCAAGCGACGGCCATGTAGGCATGGGCGGCTTGGACATCTACATCGCTTCGCCTAACGACAAAGGCGGCTACGACATAGAGCATCCGGGCTATCCGCTCAACTCGCAGGGCGACGACTTCGGCATGACGTTCGAAGGCGTACACAACCGCGGCTACTTCTCATCGAACCGCAACGACGGCAGGGGTTGGGATAAAATATACAGTTTCGAGAACCCGGAGATTGTGCAGAACGTGAAGGGATGGGTGTACGAGCAAGACGGCTACGAACTGCCAGAAGCGCTTGTGTACATCGTCGGATCGGACGGCACAAACAAGAAGGTGAGCGTGAAGGGCGACGGATCGTTCGAGTACGTGATAAACCCGAACGTCGACTATATCTTCCTTGCAACGTGCAAGGGATTCCTCAACCATAAAGAAGAACTGCGCGTGAAGCCGGCTGAGGAGTCGGAGGAATACGTGCTGCAGTTCGCTTTGGCATCGATAACAGCACCGGTGCTCATCGACAACATCTTCTACGACTTCGACAAGGCAACACTCAGACCAGAATCGACGGCTGCGCTCGACGAACTGGTGAAGCTGCTCAACGAGAACCCGAACGTGACGATAGAGCTTTCGTCGCACTGCGACTATAAAGGTTCGGCGGTGTACAACAAGGGACTCTCGCAGCGCCGCGCCGAGTCGGTGGTTGCCTACCTCACGGAAAAGGGAATCTCGCGCGACCGCCTCTCGCCCGTAGGTTACGGCAAGGAGAAACCGAAGACTATCCGCAAGAAACTCACCGAGAAGTATCCGTGGCTGAAGGAAGGCGACGTGCTTTCTGAGGAATTTATCCTGAAGCTCGACAAGGACAAGCAGGAGATTTGCAACCAGCTGAACCGCCGCACCGAGTTTATCGTGCTGCGCACAACGTACGGCATGTTCGACAAGGACGGAAAGTTGAAGGAGGAACCGAAGCCCAAGCAGCCGTCGGAGGATAAGAAGAAAGACACGGAAGAAGACTACGACTTCTTTATCGAATAAAGGCTGGTAGATATCGCAAAGGCTGGTAGATATCGTCAAAGGCTGGTAGATAGAACGCATATCTGCCAGCCTTTAACTTATTAATAAACAACCGTCTACACAAGAACTGGAAGATATGGTAGATATTTTCATGTGAACAAAAAAGGGTATGCAGATAGTTGCATACCCTTTTCTATTATTTATATTACATTCGTTTACTCAGCTCGGAAGCTCGGAAGGTCTTCCTTTACGAAGTTCATGATGTAGACATGCTCTGCCGTAACCTCAGCCTGAGCCATGCGAACGTATACGTTAGCGCTCTTAAAGAAGAGCTCTGCCGAACGTGTAGCGTCCTCGAGGATGAGGAGCGACATAACGATGTCGCCAGTCATGTTGTACAGACGGCGTGCGAGGAAGTCCTGCACCTCCTGGTCCTGAGCCTGCTTCACGTAATCGAGAGCCTGCTCGTAGAGCTTCACCATCTCAACGACGCGAGCCTTCAGCGGCTGCAACTCCTCTGCAACCTCCTTCTCGAGCATCTCCTTGATGATGCCGAGGTAGGTGCCATTGGTGATGTAGCGGATAGCGGCAACCACCTGCAGCTGTGTCGTACCCTCGTAGATAGAGAAGATACGTGCGTCGCGATAGAGGCGCTGACACTTGTACTCCATGATGAAGCCCGAACCGCCGTGTACCTGGATGGCGTCGTATGTGTTCTGGTTGGCATACTCAGAGTTCATACCCTTAGCAAGCGGGGTAAACGCATCGGCAAGGCGCGAGTACTTCTTCAGTTCTGCGCGCTCCTCAGGTGTGAGCTTGCGCTCGCGAGAGATGTCCTCAAGAGCCTTGTAGATGTCTACGTAGCGTGCTGTCTGGTAGAGGATAGAACGACCGGCGTCGAGCTTAGCCTTGATGCGTGCAATCATGTCGTAAACAGCCGGGAACTTAACGATAGCTGTGTCGAACTGCTTGCGCTCGCGAGCATACTTCAGAGCCTCGTCGTAAGCAGCTTGGCTAACGCCTACCGACTGTGCGGCGATGCCGAGACGTGCGCCGTTCATGAGAGCCATTACGTACTTGATGAGTCCGAGGCGTGTAGAACCGCAGAGTTCTGCCTTTGCGTTCTTGTAAACAAGCTCGCAGGTAGGTGAGCCGTGGATACCGAGCTTGTGCTCGATGTGGCGTACGGTTACGCCGCCGTCGCGCTTGTCGTAGATGAACATTGACAGACCGCGACCGTCGCGTGTGCCTTCCTCAGAGCGTGCGAGCACGAGGTGGATGTCAGAGTCGCCATTGGTGATGAAGCGCTTCACACCATTCAGACGCCATGTGCCGTCCTCGTCCTGTGTAGCCTTGAGCATTACGCGCTGAAGGTCGGAACCTGCGTCAGGCTCTGTAAGGTCCATTGACATTGTCTCGCCAGCGCAAACGCGCGGGATGTACTTCTGGCGCTGCTCCTCAGAACCGAACTCGTAGAGAGTCTCGATGCAGTCCTGCAACGACCAGATGTTCTGGAAGCCGGCATCGGCAGCCGAAACAATCTCCGAAGCCATTGAGTACGGAGTGATAGGCATGTTCAGACCGTTGTAGCGGCGAGGCATAGAGATACCCCACAGACCAGCCTGGCGTGTAGCCTCGATGTTGTCGTATGTCTTCGATGCGTAGTGCATACGTCCGTCTACGAGGTGCGGACCTTCGAGGTCTACGTCCTCAGAGTTCGGCTCGATGATGTTGGCAGCGATGTCGCCAGTGATCTCGAGCACACGCTTATAGTTCTCGATAGCGTCCTCGAAGTCGACGGGCGCATCCTCATATTTATCTTTGTCGGCGAAGTTGCGCTCCTTGAGCTCTACTACGCGCTGCATTTCCGGGTGATTAAGATAGAAATCGTACTCCGGATGGTCAGTATAAAAGTTAGCCATTACTTATTGTTTGCCTTATAGTACTTGATGAGTTTCGGAAGTACCTCCTCAACGGTGCCGGTGATTACGTAGTCGGCAATCTTGTTGATAGGTGCGTCCGGGTCGTTGTTCACAGAGATGATGATGCCAGAGTCCTGCATACCGGCGATGTGCTGAATCTGACCAGAGATGCCGCATGCGATGTACACCTTCGGGTGAACAGTTACACCGGTCTGACCGATCTGACGGTCGTGGTCGCACCAGCCAGCGTCAACGGCAGCGCGGCTTGCGCCTACCTCGCCGTGAAGCTCCTTGGCAAGCTGGAAGAGCATATCGAAGTTCTCCTTTGAGCCTACGCCGTAGCCGCCAGCCACAACGATAGGAGCGCCCTTGAGGTTGTGCTTTGCAGCCTCAACGTGGCGGTCGAGCACCTTCACAACAAAGTCTGTCTCGGGCACGTACTTTGCTACGTCCGGGTAAACCACTTCGCCCTTTGCCTCGCCCTCGTAGAGAGCCTTCTGCATCACGCCGCTGCGCACGGTAGCCATCTGCGGACGGTGCTCAGGGTTGACGATAGTAGCCACGATGTTGCCACCGAAAGCCGGACGAATCTGATAGAGCAGGTTGTCGTAGTGAACGCCGCTCTTCTTGTCGTCGTAGTCGCCGATTTCAAGCTCTGTACAGTCGGCTGTAAGACCGCTGGTGAGCGAAGAAGAAACGCGCGGACCGAGGTCGCGACCGATAACAGTAGCACCCATGAGCGCTATCTGCGGCTGCTCCTCCTTGAAGAGATTCACAAGGATGTCGGTGTGAGGAGCCGATGTGTAAGGGAAGAGGCCCTCAGCGTCGAAGACGAAGAGCTTGTCGACGCCGTAAGGCAGAATCTGATCTTCCACCTTGCCCTTGATGCCAGTGCCGGCAACTACGGCGTTAAGGTCTACGCCGAGCTGGTTGGCGAGCTTGCGTCCTTTGGTGAGAAGTTCCTGAGACACTTCCTGAACCTGAGTGCCTTCTATCTCGCAATATACAAATACGTTGTTCATATTTTTATGATTTAGGAGTTTTGAATTTTGAGTTTTGAATTATGCGCGTTGCGCATTTTGAGTTTATCATTTTTGAGTTCTGAATACTTAATTCAACATTCAAAAATTCAACATTGCGGCTGTGCCGCAACAATTCAACATTCAAAATTCAACATTCAAAATTTAACCAATAATCTTTTCGTCCAACAATTCCTTTACCAAGCCCTCGATGTCGGCGTCACAGCCTGTGAGAGTCTTGCTTTCCTTAGCCTGGAACACGATGTTCTTAACAGCCTTCACCTTAGTAGGCGAACCGCTCAAGCCGCACTGCTGCGGGTCGCCGTCTACGTCGGCAACGGTCCACTGGTTGAGTGTGAGGTAAGGACGCTCCTCGTAGAGGTAGTTGTACTTATCCTCAGGCTTGCGCTCCATAGGAGCTGTGGCACGCTTATACTTCATGACGAGCTTGGCGTTAGCCGGACGGCACGGAGCCGCAGAGCCAGTCACTGTAACTACGAGCGGCATCGGAGCCTCAACAGTCTCTACACCGCCGTCGATGTGGCGACGGATGGTGAGTTTGCCGTCCTCGCACTTGAGGATTTCCTCTGCGTATGTCACCTGCGACAAGCCAAGCTTCTGAGCCACCTGCGGACCTACCTGCGCTGTATCACCATCGATAGCCTGGCGGCCACCGATCACTACGTCTACGTCGCCAATCTTCTGAATGGCTGTAGCCAGAGCGTAAGATGTAGCGAGTGTGTCGGCACCTGCGAACAGACGGTCTGTAAGCAACCAGCCTGTATCTGCACCGCGGTAGAGACCCTCGCGGATAACCTCAGCAGCACGCGGAGGACCCATTGTCAAAATACCTACTGTTGAACCCGGGTTCTGCTCCTTAAGACGCAGAGCCTGCTCCAACGCGTTCAAATCTTCGGGGTTGAAGATTGCCGGTAGGGCAGCGCGATTGACAGTACCTTCGGCTGTCATAGCGTCCTTGCCGACGTTTCGTGTGTCGGGTACTTGCTTGGCAAGTACAACAATTTTCAAACTCATAGTTATAATTAGTAATAAATTATAGTTAATTTTCCACTTAAATGATATGCAAAAGTAATAACTTTATGTTAATCAGCCAAATTAAGAACTCTAAAAATGCACTTTCTGCAACATGTTGCACCATAATTATGTCAAGAAATAATACGGCGGAGCAAGTTTTTTCAAAGTTAAAGCACCGTTTATTCAACAAATATACGTAACTTTGCACCACAAATTTTCAAAACACAACATTCTTATGGGAGGCATATTTGGCACCATCTCCAAGAAAAGCTGCGTTGCAGATGTTTTCTACGGAACCGATTACAACTCACACCTCGGAACTCGCCGTGGCGGTCTCGCCATGTACAGTAAAGAGAAGGGTTTCACACGCTCTATCCACAATCTGGAGAGTTCGTATTTCAGGACTAAGTTTGAACCGACACTCGACCGGTTCGAAGGTAGCACAGCGGGCATTGGCGTAATCAGCGACACTGACGCACAACCGCTCGTAATCAACTCACACCTCGGACGTTTCGCTATCTGCACAGTTGCGAAGATTGCGAATCTGGAGGAACTTACCAAGCAATTGCTTGAGAAGAACATGCACTTTGCCGAACTCTCGCAAAGCGCCACAAACCAAACAGAACTCGTAGCCTTGCTCATTATTCAAGGCAAGACATTCCGCGAAGGTATAGAGAATGTCTTTCATCACATAAAGGGCTCATGCACAATGATGATTCTCACCGAGGATTCTATCATCTGCGCTCGCGACGCATGGGGCCGCACACCTATTATTATTGGCAAGAAGGACGGAGCATACGCTGCTTCGAGCGAGTCATCGTCGTTCCCCAACCTCGACTACGAGGAGTGCTACAACGTCGGACCGGGCGAAATCGTAGAGCTTACAGCCGACAGCATGACACAGATTCGCCCTGCCAACAAGAAGATGCAGATTTGCTCGTTCCTTTGGGTCTACTACGGCTTCCCAACATCTACTTACGAGGGCAAGAACGTTGAAGAGGCTCGCTTCGACAACGGCTATAACCTCGCAAAGACCGACGACGTGGAGGTCGACTGCTGCTCGGGCATTCCTGATTCGGGCACAGGCATGGCTATGGGCTACGCTGCTGGCAAGGGTGTGCCCTACCAGCGCTGCATTGCCAAGTACACTCCGACATGGCCGCGCTCGTTCACACCGTCCAACCAGTCGATGCGTTCGCTCGTAGCCAAGATGAAGCTCATCCCGAACAAGGCAATGCTTAAGGGCAAGCGCGTATTGTTCTGCGACGACTCAATAGTTCGCGGCACGCAGTTGCGCGACAACGTACACGTGCTGTTCGATCAGGCTGGACTGAAGGAGTGTCACATGCGCATCGCTTGTCCGCCGCTCGTATACAGCTGTCCGTTCATCGGCTTCACATCGTCGAAGAGCGAGATGGAGCTTATCACACGACGCATCATCGAGAAGTTTGAAGGCGACGCCAATAAGGATCTTGAGAAGTATGCTACAACCGACTCGCCGCAGTACAAGCGCATGGTTGAGGAGATACGCTCGCAGCTGGGCCTCACATCGCTGAAGTTCAACACCATTGAGCAGCTCATCGCAGCTATCGGACTGCCGAAGTGTCAGGTATGTACACACTGTTTCGACGGTTCGAGCCAGTACACTCTTGAGGAGCAGGCTGACGAATAAGCGTTCTGAACGAAATACAACAATAATAAAATGTGAAGAAAAATCCGTTTCGCAACATGAACAGCGACACGGTTTTTTTCGTTTCTTCAAAATACAAACACACAAATAATGAAAAAGAAAGAACTCTGCTACATTGTTATTGTAGCTGTGCTTGGTGTCTCGCTGTTGCTAAGCTTCGCCGTAGAAGTGTTCCATCTCGATTTGGGCTGTTTCAGTTGGACTGCCGGTTGGGTTTCGTCGCCTATTGCTCTCGCCATTGGCTTCGCCTTTGCGCTGCTGTTGGGCAAGGCTTTTCCCGACTTCAACAATACGATGTCGAAGAAGATGCTGCAATACTCCGTAATCGGACTCGGCTTCGGCATGAACGTAGACAAGGCGCTCGCTTCGGGCGCCGAAGGAATGATGTTCACCATAGCCAGTGTGTTCGGAACGTTGGCGCTCGGATGGCTACTGGGTAGAAAGCTGCTGGGCGTAGACACACAGACGAGCTACCTGATCTCTTCGGGCACAGCCATCTGCGGCGGTTCGGCGATAGCAGCGATAGGTCCAATCATACGTGCGAAGGCAGAGAGCATGTCGGTAGCGTTGGGCGTGGTGTTCGTGCTCAACGGCATTGCGTTGTTCCTCTTCCCTACTATCGGCGACGCACTTGGCATGACGATGAAGCAGTTCGGCATGTGGGCGGCTATAGCCATACACGACACGTCGTCGGTGGTTGGAGCCGGTGCGGCTTACGACCAGATGCACCCAGAGCTTGTGGCTCAGCAGGGCGTAAGCGCTTTGGAGGTGGCTACGACCATCAAGCTGACACGCGCGCTCTGGATTGTGGTGCTTGCCCTTGTCACGCCGTTCTTCTTCCGCAAGCAGCTTGCCGCAGCCGACGGCACAACGAAGCCTTGGTACTCTTGCGTGCCGCGCTTCATAATCTGGTTTGTCGTTGCCATTCTGTTCAACACATACGTGCTGAGCAACGCCGCGCTCATCGGCGATACAGCTGCCGGAATCGGCACACAGTTCAGCGGAGCTGTAAACAAGCTTGCGAAGAACCTCATTACGCTCTCGCTCTTCTTCATCGGAGCATCGCTGACGCGCGAGACGCTGCGCTGTGTTGGTCTCAAGCCGCTTTTGCAGGGCGTGATGCTCTGGATAAGCATCAGCCTGATAAGCCTGGCTTATATATTCTGGCTATAGACACTATAGCATTAAATGCATAAACGTAGCGGAGGTCTCCCGCCTCCGCAGCACCAAGTAGAACATATTATTAATGTTTGCCAAATTGGATGCTGCGGAGGCCGGAGACCTCCGCTACTATGTTTTTAGTCCTGATAATAAACTCGCTTTACGCGGTTGCTGATGCCTGTAAGCACCTCATACGGTATGGTGTCGATGGCATCTGAGAGCGTAGTCACGGGCAGTTCTTCGCCGAAGATGACAACCTGGTCGCCTTCCTGGCAGTCGATGTCCGTAACATCAATCATCGCCACATCCATGCAGATATTGCCCACATACTCAGCCTTCTTTCCGTTTACGAGACAGAAGCAATGACGGTTGCCGAGATGGCGGTTCAGTCCGTCGGCGTAACCGATAGGTATGGCAGCGATGCGCGAGTTGCGCGTGAGCTTGCCGCGACGACTGTAGCCTACCGTCTCGTCTGCTGGCACATCGTGTATCTGAAGAATCGTTGTCTTCAGCGTCGTCACGTTGTTAATCATCGAGTTGTCGCGCGAGTCGTAGCCATAGAGTCCGAGTCCGAGTCGGCACATGTCGAGCTGGCGTTCGGGGAAGTGCTCTATGCCAGCCGAGTTGTCGATGTGGCGCAGAATCTTATGCGGGAACGCCGCACAAAGCTGACTGCTGCCACGCTTGAAGAGTTCGAACTGATGTGCCGAAAACTCGTCGAACGAGTCGCTGTCGCTGCCCACGAAGTGAGAGAACACCGAGCGCGGCACGATAGACGACTGATGCTGCAGGCGATCTATCAGCTCCGGCATATCCTTGTCGGGGTCGAAGCCGAGTCGGTGCATACCGGTGTCGAGCTTTATGTGTACGGGGAAATTGCTTATGCCCTCCTTCTGCGCCTCGCGAACGAGCGCGTCGAGCAGTCGGAACGAGTAGACTTCGGGTTCGAGGTCGTAGTCGAACATTGTCTTGAACGCCGACATCTCGGGGTTCATTATCATTATGTTCGACGTGATGCCGTTCTTGCGCAGCGTCACGCCCTCGTCGGCTACAGCCACAGCGAGGTAGTCTACGCGATGGTCCTGCAGCGTCTTAGCTATCTCCACCGCACCTGCGCCGTAAGCATCTGCCTTAATCATGCACACGAGCTTTGTCTCCGGTCGCATAAACGAGCGGTAGAAGTTCAAGTTCTTCACCACGTTCGAGAGATTCACCTCAAGAATGGTCTCGTGCACCTTCTTCACAAGCAGTTCGGTGATGTTGTCGAAACCGAAGCGGCGTGCGCCCTTGATGAGTATCACCTCGTCGCGCAGCGACTCGAACACCTTGCTGTGAATGAACGACGTAACGTCGTGGAAGAAGTATTTCTCCTGAACCTTTATCAGGTCGGCATGCTCCATAATCTGCGGACCGATGCCTATTATCTTCTCAACGCCGCGCTGCACACTGAGGTCGGATACTTCCTTGTAGAGCACGTCGAGCGGTTCGCCGGTCTGGTAGATGTCGCTGAGTATGAGCGTGCGCTTGCGTCCCTTGTGGTCGGGGCGGCGGTTCATGAAGTCGAGCGCAATGTCGAGCGAGTTGATGTCAGAGTTGTACGAGTCGTTGATCAGCGTGCAGCCCTTCTGACCCTCTTTCACTTCGAGGCGCATCGCTACCGGCTCGAGCGACGCCATGCGCTCGGCGAGATGCTCGCGCGAGAGTCCGAGATGCAGCGCTACGACAGCCGTCGTTACGGAGTTGCGCACCGACGCCTCGTCGATGAACGGCAGCACATACTCGCCTGCCTCGTCGTTATATATATAATGTATAGTGGATGTGAGTCCCTTCTTCTCCACGCTCTCCACGAAGAGCGCAGCCGAGCGGTCGCGCATCGACCACGAGAGGTTCTCGCCCTTGTAGCCTACGCTGCGCACCACGCGGTCTACCACCTCGTCGTCCTTGCAATAGACGATGGTCTTTGTGTCGTGGAAGAGCACCACCTTCTCGCGGCACTTCTCCTCGAGCGACGAGAAGTTCTTCTGATGGGCGTCGCCGATGAACGTGAGCACGGCGATGTCGGGCTGTATGATGCCGCGCAGAGCCTGCATCTCGCCCGGCTCGCTGATGCCAGCCTCGAACACTCCCACCTGGCTCTGCTCGTTGAGCAGCCATACTGAGAGCGGCACGCCTATCTGCGAGTTGTAGCTACGCGGCGAGCGCGTAACCTTCATCTCCGGCGAGAGCAACTGGTAGAGCCATTCCTTCACGATGGTCTTTCCGTTGCTGCCCGTGATGCCCACAATAGGTATGTCGTATTCCTCGCGGTGACGCTCGGCGAGTCGCTGCAGGGCGACAAGCGAGTTCTCCACTTTCAAGAAGTTTGCGTCGGCGTATGTTGTGTGATAGTCGGCAGGAACATCCTCTACGACGAAGTTGCGCACTCCGCGGCGGTAGAGGTCAGAAATGTAGTTGTGACCGTCGTTGCGTCCCGATTTCAAAGCGAAGAACAATGTCTCCTCTGCGAAACAGAGCGATCGGCTGTCAGTAAGGAGGAACCCGATATTGGCGTCTGCTGTGCCAAAGCGGTGGGCTCCGATGAGCGTTGTTACCTTTTCAATAGTATAAGTCATTTTTCCGTACTATATTTTTCGGTTGCAAACTTACTTATTTTCTCGCATATACAAGCAAAAAAGATGCACTTTTTGCGAATTATCATTCAGGATTGCTCAACTTCCTTCCAATCAACAAGTCCCTTTCCTTGGTCGTCGAGTTCAACGGCAAGGGCTATAACCTTACGCTTGTCGGCCTTGAACGGCTCGGTGTATCGGTTGTCGATTATCTGTTTCTCTGCAGCGGCTATGCCTCCATTCTTTGCGAGTTTCAGTTCTATAACATATATGTAGTTGTCTGTTGTGACAACCATATCTATCCTGCCAGTCGCAATCATTCGCTCCACCTCCACACGGAAGCCAATGGCGTTGAAGATGGTGCTCATAATCAGCCGATAGCGCTCCTCCATGTCCATGCTTGCCAACTTTTTGTTGCTGTATGGCACATCGGCTATAAGAGCCTTCATAAACTTCTTTGCCTCGGCTGTATTGCCCATGTACATGTGCATGTACAGATATGCCTGCGCCGACTGGATGTCTCCGCGCTTGCGCATGGCTAATGCTGGCAGCACGGTTTCGTATAACGCCTGGCGAACTTCGTGATTGGGGAATCCGAGCAGGTAGAGTCCGTTCATGTATCCCTTAATCGTGAGATAACCCGACTGGTAGAGGAAGAGTTCCGCTCCGCCTCCTGTCACGTCAGATGTCTCAATGATGGTGCTGAGTATTGCGCTATGGTCGTAGTCTGTCAGCTTTATCTCCATGTCGTCTACAAACTTGAGCAGAAGCGAGGTCGCTCCCGATGTAGCCCAATAGTTCTTGATGTCTTTGTCTGCCAAAGCGTTCACAAGACTGAACGGATTGTATACATCAACCATGTTGCTACGACAGAAGTGATAGCCGTCGTAATTGGTCTTCAGTCGAGCCATCGTCTCTTCTTCTGTCCATCCGTTCGCCTCGCCCATCGCCTTCACTTCTGGACCGAAATAGTCGGTTATCTCCTGAGTGGTGATGCCGCAGATGGCTGCAAACGGCTCGTCGAAACTGATGTTGCTGAGATTGTTGAGGACAGAGAAGAGGGATATTTGCGTGAACTTCGTGATGCCGGTGATGAAGACGAAACGCTCGTACTCGTCGTCGGCTTTCAGTATGGCGAACACTTCGCGGTAGACTGCTGTACACGCCTCATGGTCGGGCGTTTTCCATGAATGCTGCAATGGAGAGTCGTACTCGTCTATCAATATCGCTACCGACTCGCCAGTCTGCTGGCAGGCAGTCTGAATGATTGTATCGAAGCGGTCGGCTAACGAAGCGCCTTCGTGCATTGTGATGCCATACTTCGCCTCTTCGCGCGAAAACGCCATGCTGAGATAAGAGCGGATGGTCTTTTCCGATGCTCCAGCGCGACTCATGTCGAGCCTTATCACGGGCGACTTCTTCCATTCCTTTTCAAGATTCATTATCTTCAGTCCTTCGAAAAGGTCGCTTCTTCCCTCGAAATAAGTCTGCAACGTATCTACAAGCAACGACTTTCCGAATCGTCGCGGACGACTCAGATAGTTATACTTCTTTCCCCTGTTGACAAGGTTCCAAACAATCTCGGTCTTGTCGACATAAGCATAGTTGTTTCTTCTTATTTCCTTGAACGATTGTATGCCAACCGGTAGTCTTCTCTCTTCAAAGTCTGCCATAACAAAAGGATGGATTAAATGTTATATCGCAAAATTACGAATAAAAAGGATAAAAACAAAACAATTCTTGTTATTATCTCAACGTTTTCTCATCGGACACCGTACGCAATCTGATTGGACACCGAACGCAATCTGATCGGACGGCGGATGCAATCTGATCGGGCGGCGTACGGAGCACGATGACTTTTCGTGTGCTTTTACGGAGAGAAAGCGCAGTTGCAACCCTCACTTGCCGAACACGTATACGGGCAATGCATCAGCATAAAACTACAGATGCAAACGAAAAGAAGCGAATTCTGATTGACATATATCAACAAAACATAGGGATATATAATAAAATTGTTATTCTGTTTGCGCAAACAACTAATTATTCATACCTTTGCATCGTCAAAAGATTAATAGATTGTTTAGGTTAGTAGTAATAGATTTAGGTTTTTAGTTATTAGGTTTAAGGTAACGATTGTTTAACAGGTAGCTATGAAGAATCGTGAGACTCTTCATTACTTTAGAGTTTTTTTTAAGTTAAACATAGTGACAGTGGCACAGCTCGTTGAGAGTTGTGCCACTGTTTTTTTGTGCCCTACTCTGCAGATGCAAAAAAACTGCAAGCGTCCGGTTTAAAACGCCTGCAGGTATATTCTGTTTAAAGCAAAGAGTCGTTATGCATAGCTGTGCATTCCGCCGAGGAAATAGTTGACGCCGAAATAGGTCATTACGAGCGTCAGGAAAGCCAGCGTCATGAAGAGATGGAACGCCGTAGGGCGGCGAAGCTGAGCCACCGAACGCGCATGCAGCGGTATGGCGTATATCATGAACGTGATGAGCGCCCACACCTCCTTAGGATCCCATCCCCAATACTCGCCCCAAGAGACGTTTGCCCAAATGGCTCCGATGAAGATGCCGATGCCGAGCGCGGCAAGTGCAGGATAGAGAAACACGAGCGAGAGCTGCAGCAGCTGCACCATCTTAGGCTGCGCCGTGCGGCTGACGAGGCGCAGCAGAAGGGCGGTGAGCCCGCTGATGAACGTGAACGAGAGCATGGCAAAACCCATCATTATTATAGACACATGCACGCTGAGCAGCGGCGAGTTGAGCACGGGATCGGCGTCCGTACCGACATTGTTCGCGCCGTTGTCCTCACGACACATTCTTATTATAGCGTAAAGGAAAGAGATTATGCCCATCGCCAGACACAGCATGAAGAGTATTGTGGCGAAAGGTATGCGATTGTATATGCGCTCGGCTGCGACACGTCGGTCGGAAGGCATCGACGCTCCCCCATTCTTCTGCTGATACTTCAGCATCTTGCCCACTACGGCGTCCATCTGCGTGTAGTCGGACGCAAGGGCGCAGTCGCCGAGCAGCAGACATATCGAGCGCACAAACTGCTGGTGTTCTCTGTCCATCGCATTGGGCAGGTCGTCTGTAGGCGCAAACCATGTTGTTTTGCCTTTATTTGTATAAGGAAAGAGTTTTAGGAGCGAACCACTACGCAGCTCCATTATCAGTTGTATCTTATTGTCTATGGCAGCCACCTGCGAATGGAACGCATCGTGGTTGCCGCCATAGTATTCCTGCACGTACGGACCGAGCGTGTAGCCACCCATTGCGCTGTTGAAGAACTGGCTTACGGGCACGTATTCGGGCAGTTGCAGACGGTCGCGCATCTCTGCGCCTTTCAGTCGGAGCATCGGCTCCTGCATCCAGTCGTCGGCGTAGAACATCCAGCCCGTGAGCACCTGCTCGGGCGTGTAGCCGTTGTACGACGCCGCGCCGTAGAGGTTCTTGGTGAAGTCGATGGCGAGGGTCTGCAGCGGACAGATGCGACTGTTGTGCAGTACCATCAGACGTCCGAAGCGGTCGGCGCTTTCATTAGGCAGAACGTGTGCCTCAGCCGAACTTGAACCGAGCGCGAAAAGCAGCGCCATCATCATCAGTCCTTTCTTCAGCCGCGTCGGTGCCTTCATGGTATTGCACATCGAAGCGGTCGAGGCGCATCTGGAACGGCATCTGCGCGTCGTGCGGCTGGTTGTGACGGTCGTACATCACGCAGGTGCTGATGTATGAGCCCTGACGCAGATGAACCGTGCCGCGCTCCGAACTGACGTGTGTCACGAAAGCGCCCGCAAGTATCACCACGAACGAGAGGTGGAGCGCTATGCCCGACCACGACTTGCAGCGGTGGCGCAGAAAATAGACGACGCCCGCAGCCGTAAGCACAGCCCAAAGCAGCGAGAACCACCATGCTCCGTACACATTGGAGCGTACAAAGTCGGTTCCGCTATACTTCTCCACAACTGTAGCGGATGCCATGCAGACTATCACCAAAACATACAACGCGAAAAGCGTCTTCTTTAAAGGGTTTTGCATAATTCGGTTTGCTTAGATATGATTATTCTCCCATGCACTTCGCAGGAAGGCATGGGAGAATAAAGTATTAAATAGAACGAAGGAACATGACCACTGCGTCGCGGTCTGCCTTGGAAAGATTGTAGAACTTGAGCGCCGAATTGTAGGCGTGCGAGTTCTTCGAGTAAGCGTGCCACATGATTGCCTCTACCTCGTTACGTGCGCGGCAGTCGTGCAGACGTTCTACGCCGCTACCGTTGGTTGCAGCAAGTCCGCGATGCCATACCATGAACTCGTAGAAGTGGTCGGCAGACATCTCTGGCTCAAAGTTGTGCCACTCGTTGCTGAACTGGTTGGTGCCGGGCTTCAGGAGTCCGTTCACACGCTTGCTTATCTCGTCGTCGGTCGATGCCCAGAACGGCGATGTCGGGTCGTTCTTTATCTTCTCTATCACCTCCTTGTCTTCTGCCATTGCCGCAGCCCAAGCATTTGTGGTGTAGAGTTTCGGACGATCGGGACGTGTCACGTTCGTGATGTTCCAGATGGCGTTGGCGCCAGGTCCGTCCTGCAGTGTGGCACGTGTCAAAGCGTAGGTGAAGCGCTTCACCATCGGCTTGCCGTTGCCGCCGTCGGCGTATACACCGGTGTTCTCGGTGCCGGGATACCATGCACCTACAGCGAAGTCGTCGGCAGAAGCGTTCCAGAAGTTAGGGTTAACGTACTCCGACACGTTAGCCACCTTTGCTACGTTCTTGTAGTAGTTGGCTGTAGAGGCATACTGCGCCTTGAGATCCTCTTCAGTGATGGCATCGAGCAGACCCGTACCCATCACGCCGATTGTAGACTCTACGCGTACAGCCACTGCCTTATTGCCCGTATCGTAAGGATTTGGGTTGGTGCGGAACGCCGAGCGCGGTATCGTAACCTCAGGATAGATAAGGTCGTAAGCCTCGCCGTCGGGGAACTTCATAGGCAGACCGCTCTCCATAGCCGTTACGTGATGCCACTGCATTTTGATCTGGCTCTCGTCGATAGGTGCCTTGAAGGGTTCTGTGGCTTGTGTCTGCGGCATACCGGTCACTTCGGCTACATAGCCGCCGTCATTGCTGTTGGCTCCGTCTACGGGGTGATACACAGCGAGCAGATAGCCGTTGCCATTGCCGTAGGACGTAGTGTACGAGTCCATGCGGCGGCCATGTCCATAGTTGGGGTGGCAGTCGAGACACGAGCGGCGCACGGAAGCCGGACCGAGTCCTTTGAAGCCCGAGTTGGCTGACGTGAACTGACGCTCAAAGAACTTCTCGCCGGCGTTAAAATCGTCGATAAGTCCCTGTGCGGTTACGGCAGGTGATTCGTCTTCGTAGCATCCTGAAGCCACGTTGTCGGTTGTTCCGAGTTCGCCGCCAGGATACCACTCCTCTTTAGAGAAGTTGCCGACAGCCTCGCCTACATACTTGCCGTCAGACTCCATTGGCTTGAAGTCATCACCCGACGGATCGCTGTTCTCGTCAGTACACGAGAACAGCGATAGAGAGAGGGCCATTGCTAATGAGCCCATGAGATAGATTCGTTTCATTACTGTATAATTTTAAAAAGCCTTGGTTTTGTATTTCTAAACTGCCGAACAAGGCAGGTCGCTTAAAGCGCCTCCTGCTTGTTCACCCAGTCGCCAGCCTTGTTCAGCTCTTCGTCGAGAGCAGAAACAGCGTCGATGCAGTCCTTTACGTGCTGAGCTCCAGGAGCCTCAACAAACGACTTGCCGCTGTTCTTGGCTGTCTCAAGTGCCTGGATGGCATTGTTCAGAGCCGCTGTGAGGTCGTTCAGACCAGAGTAGTTCATAGCCTTGAGCAGGTTCAGGAGCGAGTGCCCTGCCATGAGTTGTAGCCCGTTGTTACAGACGGCGAAAGCAGGAACTGACCGTAGCACATTGTGCCGTTGGCTGCCAGTCCGTTGTAGCGGAGCGATGAGAACACGTAGCTTGCGTTGCTGAGCACGGACTTTGTCTCGTTGCTTGCTGCGCTGCCCATCCATGTGAACTAGAGAAGTGCGGTGATGTTGCGCACGTCGGCTGCTACAGCCTGAAGGAATGTGGGATAAACAACCTGGTTTACGTAAACCTTTGCTACCTTCTGCATCTCCTTGTCTGAAGAGCTTACGTTTACTGTAGCCTGACCAACTTCAGGAAGTTCGAACTTCTCCTCGGGCGTGCTGCATCACACTGTCTGCAGCCACTGTCTGCGCATTTGACGCAAGCGGACTGCATACTGCCACCGTTGCACACGCCATAGAAATGATTGTAGATTTCTTCATCTTTGTCATAATTTTACGAGTGCAAAGGTAGTTTTAAGAAAAAAAGTAGACAATACTTAATATGGTAAACGAAACGGACGAAAAGCACTACCCATTTTTGATGACCGGACAGAAAATATACATTATAAAAACAGCAGAAGCAATATTCTCTTAGACAAAGCCCTCGAAAAAAGCCTTTTCCATAACTATTTTTAAGTATCGGAACGGCACGACAGACACGCAAAACATAAAAAATAAGTATTGGGCATGTCTCAGAAAAAGCCTAACTTTGCAATGAAAATGAAGACAACAAAGATTTTCAAGATAGGAATACTCACTTTTGTAGCGCTCATCGGCAGCAACAACTGCACGATGGCACAGGAAACGGACGTGCAAAAGCCACGTCCGACGTTCGGTTTGGAGTATACGGGCGAGGTGCAGACCGACTTCAAGAAGCTGAAGTCGGTGAATCTGCTTGAGTTGGGCGCGCAATTGCCGCTCACGAGCAAGCTATCCGTTGAGTTGGGGTCGATAAGTGTGCTGACAACCGACGAGGCGATACTCACCAACTGCCTGCAGAACTTCTCGAGCATCGACGCTCCGAACATACCTTTTGCGCTCACAACGGCGGGCTTGGCGTGGCAGATAAACGAGCGCCACCACCTGTTTGCTGGCATCCACCGCATAGACGATAACTATTTCTGCAGCGACATGCTTGGCTTGTTCACGCACAGTTCGTGCGGAGCCTTCCCCACCATCACCGCCAACTACGACATCGCCGCATATCCCGTATCTGCGCTCGGCATTCACTATGGCTATACGAAGGATGCTTTCAGCCTGGAGACATCGCTCTACAACGGCGTCGGATACAAAGACTTCAGCAAGAGAGACAATGTGTTCCGCATCTGCCCCGAGAGCGACGGCGTGTTCCTCATGGCTCAAGGCGAATACGACAAGAACGCAACGCGTGCTTACGTAGGCGGCAGCGTGCTCTACAGCGACTTACACGCTACGGTTCCGAAGCGTATGCGCCCCGTTGTTTGGGCTTATGCCGAGCAGGATATTACAGAACGTTTCTCCGTGCTTGCCGGATATTCGCACGCCTTCGGCAACAACTTCGCTTGCCACGACTTCTACATCGTCTGCGGCAGGTATGCGTACAAGAAGGCTGAGTTCGGCGTGTTCTCTTCCTACACGCGTATCGACGAAAAGGACGAATGGGCGACTGAGCTCACCTGCAACATTCAGTTCAACAAGGTGTTCTCGCTGCAACCGGCGCTGCATTTTGCCAACACCGACGGCAAGAACAAGTGCGTAGGATTAGTAAGATTGGGAGTGAAGATTTAAGAGTAAAAAAGTAAAAAAGTAAAAAGGAGTTTTAAAAGTAAAACGGACTTTCATAAATAAGAAGGTAAAGAAGTAAAAGATTAAAAAGCATAAGCTGCGGTATTTAATCTTTTACTTCTTTACCTTTTTTATATATAGGGTAAGACAAAACCAAGTTAAACTGCGTACAAAAGCAAATTAAACTGCGTACATCGGTTGTTACCGCGAACTGGTAAGGAAATTACCTTTACGCGGTAACGATGTAACCGAAGTGCGGTAACAATATTTTTGCTACGCGGTAATTATGTATTTGCTGCGCAGTTGAAGACTTGAAACCATTCTAATATTCGTCAACGGCGAGAGTCTTTCTGTACCCTTTCTAATACTCGTCAACGGCGAGAGTCTTTCTGTACTTGTTCAGCTCGCGCTGCAATTGCTTCGTAATCTTTTCCGTACCCGGTTTGCCGAAGATGTTGTTCTGCTCGTGCGGGTCAGCCTGCAAGTCGTAGAGCTCGCAGTAGTCTACAGCCTCATCCTTCGGTTCGAAGTAGCCGATTGACTCCAATCCCTTAAGTGTTGCATACTCGCGTGTGCCCGGCACGTTCTGATACTTGTTCTCAGGCACAGCGTCGAGTCCGCCCTTGCCGTAGAAATGGATAAGCTTGTAGCGGTCGGTACGTACACCGTCGTGCTTGCGCACCATGTGGTATGTCGGATAGTCGTAGTAGTGGTAGTAGATGCTCTGGCGCCAGTTCTTCACGTTGTCGCCGTTGTCGAGCACCGGCACGAGCGAACGTCCCGGCATGTCCTTCGGCTGCGAAACGCCGGCGAGAGCGAGGAACGTCGGAGCATAGTCGATGTTCTGCACAAGGCGGTTGCATACAGAGCCGGGCTTTGTGTGACCCGGATAGCTCACGATGAGCGGTGTGCGCAGCGACTCCTCGTACATGAAGCGCTTGTCGAACCAGCCGTGCTCGCCCATGTAGAAGCCCTGGTCGGAGGTGTATACAATCATTGTGTTGTCGGTGAGTCCGTTCTTGTCGAGATAGTCGAGCACACGGCCCACGCTCTCGTCAACGCTTGCTATCACGGACATATAGTCGCGGATGTAAACCTGATACTTCCAGTTGTCGAGGTCTTTACCCTTGAGTTGCGCCTCGAGCAGACGACGGTTGCGCGGGAAGTAGTAGCGTCCCCAAGCCGAGCGCTGTTCGGGTGTCATGCGGTTTATCTCGCCCATGAGAGCGTTGTACGAATCCTGACTGTCGGGGTTATTGAGGTCGAGCATCTCCGGCACTTTGAAGTCCTGCTCCCAACGCATGTCGCGCGTAACCGACATCTTCTGCGTGCGAGCGGCAGAGCCGCGCGTAGAATAGTCGTCGTAGAAGTTCTCTGGCATCGGGAACTCCACGTCGTCGTACATGCCGAGATATTTCAGATTTGCCTGCCAGTTGCGGTGCGGCGCCTTATGGTGAAGGAGCAGGCAGAACGGTTTCGACGGGTCGCGGTGCTCGATGAAGTCGAGAGCATGGTCGGTGGTGAGGTCTGTAGAGTAGCCCTCCTCCACGACGAACTCGTTGTTGGTGTCGGTGCCACGATACTGCGGGTTCCAGTACTGTCCCTGGTCGTTATACACATGATAGTAGTCGAAGCCCTTAGGGTCGCAACCCATGTGCCACTTGCCCACAACGGCTGTCTGATAGCCTGCCTCCTGCAGCAGTTCGGTGAAGAACGTGCGCGTGGTGTCGATACCCTCGCCCAGCTGGCGCTGTCCGTTCTGATGGCTGTACTGACCGGTCATAAGGCAGGCGCGCGACGGCGTAGAGAGCGAGTTCTCGACGAAGGCGCGGTCGAAGCGCATGCCACGCTCAGCGAGTCGGTCGATATTCGGGGTTGGTGCGAGTTTGGAGAGTGCGCTACCGTATGCGCTGATGCACTGGTAGGCATGATCGTCGCACATGATGTAAACAATATTTGGATGCTGCTGAGCCTTCTGCTGCTGAGCATAAGCTGCCGTTACGCAGGAGAGGGCTGCAAGAGAAATAATTGATTTGCTATTCATTGTTTTTATTTAAGTAGGTTGTTTTTAAAATTTAAGTAGATTGTTATTTTTGAGGAGCTAAGCCTCCTCAAAGAGCGCATTAAGCCTAACTAAGCCTCTTTAAGCCTTCTAAGCCTCTTTAACCTTCTAAGCCTAAAGATAACTCAACATAGAACAATTAATAATTAATAATTAATAATTAATAATTAATAATTCATAAGGTATTCTGCGAAGATGCGCGCTGCGCTCTCCACCTTCGCTGCACACGGGCGTGTCTTGTAGTATTCGGCTGTGCGAGGCGAAGCTACATAGCTTGAGTGCGCCTTCTCGTAGCCTTTCAGTCCGAGCAGTTCGGCGCAGATAAGCGATCCGTTCTGCGCTTTCGACTTGTTGAGCAGTTCCTGCACCACCTTATAACACATCGACTTGCCCTCGCGGTCTGCGCCGTCAGTCTGTCCACAATGCAAACCGGTGAGGATAACGATGCCCGAAACGGCACCGCACATCATGCGCATACGCCCTACTCCACCGCCGAAGCCCGCTGCAATGCGCTTAGCCATGCTGTCGTCGAGGTTGTACAAGTCGGCGAAGGCAGCCACAACCGACTGACAGCAGCCGTAGCCCTGCATGAAGTTGTCTACCGCACGCTGCACACGTGCCTCAAGTTCAGGAGTAAGTGGGAGTTTGTCTGTTGTTGATTTGTCCATATAGCTTAGGTTTTTAATATATATATATAGGAGAAGGATGTGTCAAAGTTTCAAAGACACAACCTTCTCCGACTTGATTACTTTAGAGGTTCAACGTGAATGTTTATGTGCGTGCGCTCGCCGAAATGGTTGCGCAGCTTGCGCTCAATGTTCGTAGCATGTGCGTGCGACTCGTTGAGCGATATCTCGCCAGGCATACGCAGGTGCATCTCTATCGCGATGCGGTTGCCTATGCGGCGCGTACAGAGATGGTGCATGTCGCTAACCTCAGGCTCGCTGTGCACAATATCTTCTATCTTGCGCTCCTCTTCGTCGGGCAGACTCTTCTCGAGCAGTTCGTCGAGCGCTCCGCTCACGAGCATTGCTGCCGTACGGATGATGAAGATGCTCACCACAACGGCGGCTATCGGGTCGAGCACAGCCCATTCCTTTCCGAGGAATATGGCTCCACCGATGCCTACAGCCGTGCCTATTGATGAGAGAGCGTCGCTGCGATGGTGCCAAGCGTTGGCAACTACAGCCTGCGACTCCACCTCCTTGCCTACTTTCGCCGTGAATCGGTAGGTCCACTCCTTCATAACAATGCTGAAGAGTGCTGCCCACAGCGCCACGATGCCTGGTTGCTCTATAGGAGAGCCCTTGAAAGCAGTCCACATGAGGTAGGCTCCGCTGTACAATATGTAAAGTCCGACACAGAGCAATGCCACACCAATCATGGACGTGGCAAGCGTTTCGTACTTGCCATGACCATAGTCGTGGTCCTTGTCCTCGGGCTTGGAACTAATCTTCACGAACAACAGCACTACGATGTCTGTCATGAAGTCGGACAAGGAGTGCACGGCATCGGCTATCATCGCAGCCGAGCCGCCTAAGATGCCTGCTATGAACTTGAACACCAACAGCACAATGTTGACCACGCTGCCCATGAGCGTGACAAAGTAGATGCGGTGCTCTCTGTCTTTTGTTTCCATAATATGTAAGAACTCTATTTGTTTAGGACTCTACTGTTAGAATCCTATTTGCTATAGGACCATACTATCAGAATCCTATAGACTTAGAACTCGCTTGTGAAGTGGAACTTGATGTGCTTGAAGTCTTGCTGCGCCATCGAAAGCACGTAGCCAGAGTCGGCGAGGAACACATCGCGACCGTCGCGGTCCTTTGCCATATACTGATACTTGCGCTTCTTGAACTGGTCGAGTTCTGCGGCGTCGTCGCTCTCTATCCAGCAAGCCTTGTGCAGGTGTACCGGCTCCCAACGACACTTAGCGTTGTACTCGTTCTCAAGACGATACTGGATAACCTCAAACTGAAGCTGACCCACGGTGCCGATAATCTTGCGACCATTGAACTGGTTGACGAACAACTGCGCCACACCTTCGTCCATAAGCTGGTTGATGCCCTTCTCAAGCTGCTTTGCCTTCATCGGGTCGTCGTTCTCGATGTACTTGAACATCTCAGGTGAGAACGAAGGCAGTCCGCGGAAGTGGAGCTTCTCGCCGTCGGTGAGCGTGTCGCCAATCTTGAAGATGCCGTTATCGGGCAGACCTACGATGTCGCCCGGCCAAGCCTCGTCGATGGTACTCTTGCGCTGAGCCATGAACTGTGTTGGCGAAGAGAAGCGCAGAGTCTTGCCCTGACGTACATGCAGATAGGGCTTGTTGCGCTCGAACTTGCCGCTGCACACCTTGCAGAAGGCGATACATGAGCGGTGGTTGGGGTCGATGTTGGCTGTAATCTTGAAGATGAAGCCCGTGAACTTCGGCTCTTCGGGGTCTACCATGCGCTCCTCGGCCTTTGTGGGGCGTGGCGACGGAGCTATCTTGATGAAGCAGTTGAGCAGCTCCTGCACACCGAAGTTGTTGAGAGCCGAACCGAAGAAGACCGGTGCCACCTCAGCCGAGCGGTATGTCTCTACGTCGAACTCCGGGTATACGCCGTCGATGAGTTCGAGGTCGTCGCGTAACTGCTGCGCATCCTGCTCGCCGATCTGTGCATCAAGCTCTGACGAGTTGACGTCTACCTCTACTTTCTCCGTCACGCGCTGCTTGTCGGGCTTGAAGAGGTCGAGTTTATGCTCGAAGATGTTATACACGCCCTTAAACTTGGCACCGATATTGATAGGCCAAGAGAGCGGGCGCACGCTGATCTGCAACTCCTCCTCCAACTCGTCGAGCAAGTCGAACGGGTCGCGGCCCTCGCGGTCCATCTTGTTGATGAAGATGATAACCGGAGTGTTGCGCATACGGCACACCTCCATGAGCTTACGTGTCTGTGTCTCCACACCTTTTGCTCCGTCGACAACGATGATGGCTGAGTCGACGGCTGTAAGCGTGCGGTAGGTGTCCTCGCAGAAGTCCTGGTGACCCGGTGTGTCGAGAATGTTCACCTTGTAGCCTTCGTAGTCGAACTCCATAACTGATGTTGACACCGAGATACCGCGCTGTTTCTCTATCTCCATCCAGTCGGACGTAGCGCTCTTGCGTATCTTGTTGTTCTTTACTGCACCTGCCACCTGAATCTGTCCACCGAAGAGAAGGAACTTCTCGGTGAGCGTAGTCTTACCGGCATCAGGGTGTGATATGATGGCGAAAGTTCGCCTGCGTTCTATTTCTTGATTCATACTTTTCTTTAATGGCGTTTAAGCCGAACTAAGCCTTCTTAGGCCTCTTTAAGCCGAGGAACAGACTTTTTACTCTTTTACTTTTTTACCTTTTTACCTTTACCTCTGCCTCTACATCTCGTCGTCGTCAAACTTGAGGCCTTCGGTCTTGTCCTTGATGTGATAGTCGCTGAGCATGCCGAGGAAGGTAGAAATCTCCTTGATGGCGTGTTCGGTATCTGGACTGATCGTCTTGTGCTGCAGGCGCAGCATCATTGTGCCGTAGAGCGCATTGAGGCAAGTCTCCACCTCGTTCACGTCCTTGTCGCCCTTGTTGCGCAGCTCGACGATGAAGGGCAGCACACGATAATACTCGGCGTTGTAGAACGGGAAGCGAGAACTCTGCAGCAACTGGTTGTGCAGGTCGTTCATGTCCTTCACAACAATCTGGTTGATGGCGAGATGTCCGCCGTCGCGCTTGCCTTCCGAGTTCATCATAGTGATGAGGTCGCCGTACCAGTCGACCATCTCCTCGCGCTGCTCGTCGCTATAGTCGGCGAAACGCGATATATACTCGTTCTTGATGCGCGAGAGCTGGCAGCCATAGGCGCGGATGATGTCCTCCACCTGCCACATATAGAGCACGAACTCCGCCGTGCTCTTCTTTCTTAATTCCTGAGAAATAAACATAATTATCTTTTTAAATAGGCCTTTCTAAGCCTCCTTAACCTTTCTAAGCCTCCTTAACCTTACTAAGCCTCTTTAACCTTTCTAAGCCTCCTTAGCCTTACTAAGCCCTCCCCGACGGGGAGGGTTGGGAGGGGCTCCCTTTTACTTTTAATACGGCAGCGTGTAGAGGTTGAACACCGTACCAAGGAGCATTATCAACGAGAAGATGACCACTATGCAGCCCACCACACGATTGATGATGAGGATGCCGCTTTGGTCGAACTTGCCGCGCACCTTGTCTACGAGCCACGACAGACCGAACCACCACAGCATGGCGCCAAGCACAATGCTCGCATAGCCTATCGACATCTCCAGCGGACGCTTCGGCACCACAAAGGCGAACTGAGCGAAGAGGAAGATGAAGAGGAAGATGATGAGCGGATTGGAGAGCGTGACGAGGAACGCCGTGATGCCGTTGTGCATCAGCGTGCCTTTCTGCGGCTTGGCGCTCTTGTGGATATTCTTCGTTGGGTTCGAACGATAGCAGTAGATGCCGAAGAACAACAGCACGATACTGCCGCTTATCTGAAGCAGAAAGCGCGTGCGCTCGTTGCTCACAAAGTCCATAACGAAACTCATACCGACACCTGTGAACAGCGCATATATAAAGTCGCTGACACACGCACCGATACCCGTTACAAAACCATACCAGCGACCTTTATTCAGAGTCCGTTGTATGCAAAGCACCCCCACCGGCCCCATCGGAGCCGATGCCATGATGCCAATCAGTATTCCATGGAATACAAAGTCTAAAATATTTAATTGAATTGGAAACTGCATAACAACTGCAAAATTGCGAATTTTATGCGATATAGGCAAATTTTAGTGTTAAAACTTTGTCCGATTAAGACATTTTTAATACCTTTGCCCTTAGACAAGTGGAACTTGTCTTACCATCATTACTATTAATTTACTAAATAAAGCAAAGAAATGACAGAAGATTTATTGAAACCGTATGTAATCGGTTTGGACCTCGGAGGCACAAACTCTGTGTTTGGTATCGTTGACAGCCGTGGTGAAATTAAGGCTACCACAGCTATCAAGACCCAGGGATATGGCAACAACGTTCAGGCTTACGTAGACGCAGCTGTAGACGCTCTGCAGATCATCATCGACCAGGTAGGCGGCATCAGCAAGATCAAGGCTATGGGTATCGGCGCTCCTAACGGCAACTACTACAACGGCACCATCGAGTTCGCTCCGAACCTCGAGTGGGGACGCGACGGCATAGTGCCTTTGGCTAAGCTCTTCAGCGACAAACTCGGTATCCCCGTAGCGCTCACCAACGACGCTAACGCTGCAGCCATCGGCGAGATGACTTACGGCGTAGCCCGCGGCATGAAGAACTTCATCGTCATCACTCTCGGCACAGGCGTTGGCTCTGGCATCGTAGTGAACGGACAGCTCGTTTACGGCTGCGACGGTTTCGCTGGCGAGCTCGGCCACGTTATCGTGAAGGAGAACGGACGCGTCTGCGGATGCGGACGCAAGGGCTGCCTCGAGACCTACTGCTCGGCTACCGGCGTAGCACGCTCAGCACGCGAGTTCCTCGCTAACAGCGACGAGCCTTCATTGCTCCGCGAGCTCGACCCTGAAAAGATCACTTCTTACGACGTGTCTATGGCTGCAGCCAAGGGCGACAAGATTGCTCACGAGATCTACGAGTTCACTGGTCGTCTGCTCGGCGAGTCGTGCGCTAACTTCGCTGCATTCTCTTCACCCGAGGCATTCATCTTCTTCGGCGGTCTGACAAAGGCAGGCGCTCTGCTCATGGACCCGATTAAGAAGGCATACGACGACCACGTGCTCAACATCTACAAGGACAAGGCTAAGTTCCTCGTAAGCTCACTCGAAGGCTCTTCAGCAGCTGTGCTCGGCGCATCTGCTGTGGGCTGGGACATCCAGGACTAATACATCAGCCGGCGGCGAGGCTCTATGCGCCCCACCGCTTGCTTGAACCGAAAAGATGCGCCACACGGTGCTACGGAACAGAACCCTATAAAGGTTGCTGTGCAACACAAGCACACCGCCTTTATAGGGCTTTTTTATGTCAGGAAGGTAAAACCGCCAACTTTTACGTTCTAAAATTTGGTGGTTTGAAGCATTCGCTTTAAATTTGCAATTATATAATTGTATAATTGTTTAACAAAAATCCATCCAACTACCCAAATATGTACGCAATCATCATCAACGCCGTAGCCATCATCATCGGCAGCGCCATCGGAGCCTTGTTCCAGCGAGGCATCAGCGAGAAATATGTCAATGTTCTCAACACCGCAATGGGCCTCTGCGCAATAACCTTAGGCATGAACGTCTCGATGGAGAGCATGCAGAAGACAGAGTATCCCGTGCTTTTCATCTTCTGTCTGTCTATCGGCGGACTCGTAGGCACCCTACTGAAGATGGACCAGCGCATGGACCACGCCACGCGTAGCATCTCTGCCACCAACCTCACCGAAGGCATCACCACCGCCATTCTGCTCTGCTGCGTAGGCACACTCGCCATGATGGGACCCGTAATGAGTGCGCTCTACGACGACAACACCTATCTCATGACTGCAGCCACGCTCAACTTCGTCACCGTTCTGGTGCTCGCCTCGTCGTACGGCTTCGGTATAGCGTTCACGAGCATCGCCGTGTTCGTCTGGATGTCGTCAATCTACGGCATAGCGCTGCTCTCTCAGTCGCTCATCTCGCACGAACTCATCACCGAAGTGTCGCTCGTCGGCGGCATTCTCATCACCGCTTCCGGCTTGGGCATTCTGCATATCAAGGACTGCAAGACCATAAATCTGCTGCCCGCACTCTTCATGCCTATTCTGTTCTTCGCTCTGCGCGCCCTTTGCGCCCACTTCGGCATCAATTTCTAAACCACCGAACGCAATTACGCGCAGCTTATGCAACATAACGTATAGGCATAAAAAACTGTGGCGCAACTCTCAACGAGCAGCGCCACAGTCACTATGTTTAACTTGAAAAAAAATTCGTAATCAATGAAGATTCTCACGAGCCTTCATGGCTACCTTGTTAAACAATCGTTACCTTAAACCTAATAACTAAAAACCTAAATCTATTACTACTAACCTAAACAATCTATTAATCTTTTGACGATGCAAAGGTATAAACAATCTGCTGTTTGCGCAAACAATATAAACAAAACATTCGATTTTATGCTTTATTATTGACCTAAATCAACGTGTATGCACGAACACAAACACTTTTTCACAGATTTTTAGCATCGTTCCGTTGAAAACCTACACCGTCGTCGACTCTCGGTCTATGATTTCGCCGCGCAGCACGATGTCCTCTGCACACTTCGCGCTGTCGGCGACATGAGCCATAAGTAGCCGGCAAGCCTCAGCAGCCATTTGTTCGATGGGTTGCTCCACAGCAGTTATCGTGGGAAAAACGAGCGTACAGAGCGCTGTGCCCGACATGCAGCAGATGCGGGCGTCTGCCGGTATGCGCAATCCGCGCTTCTGCATAATGTTCTTTGCACCGATAAGCGCAGTCTCTGTGAATCCGAACACGGCGTCGAACGGAATGTTTCTGTCAAGAAAGGCAGACATAACGAAGCTTCCCTCGTCGGCGCTCAAAGCTGGAGGCAGCACGAGCGTCTTATCGTAGGCTATGTGAAACTTCTCGAGAGCATCGCGGTAGCCGCGCAAGCGTTCGTAGCCATTGCGTATGTGCGCCGGTCCGGCTATGTGCACGATGCGCTTGCAACCGCTGCGTATGAGCTGCTCCACCATGAAGAACGACATGATATAGTCGTCGAGGCGCACCTGCGAAGCGTCGCCCCACTCCAGCGTGCGGTCGAAGAACACCATCGGTATGCCGCGCCCTATGACACGGCGATATACATCGATATTCTTCTCCTTGTCGCAGACGCTGATAAGTATGCCGTCAACCATGCACTTCTCCATCATCTCTATATTCAAGCGCTCCTGTTCGGCGTTCTCGTTCGACGTAGCGATGAGCACGTTGTAGCCATGCTTGCGCAGTATGGTCTGCGCATGGTCGATGAAGGTCATGTAGAACGTTGTGACTATCTCGGGGATGATGATGGCTATGTTGTGCGAGCTTTGCTTGCGCAGGCTCACCGCCAGTTCGTTGCGCTGGTAGCCCATGCGTCGGGCAGTCTCGGTGATGAGCTTCATGGTTTCCGCCTTCACGTTCGAGGCGTCGCCCGAAAGGGCGCGCGACACGGTAGACTTGGATATGCCGAGTTCGTTGGCTATATCCTTTATAGTAATGTATTTTGACATTAGCAGAATGTTTTTAGTTACCTATTTTTTACTCTTTACGTTTTTACTCTATTACCTTTTTACTCTTTTAATCTTTTAATCTTTTACTTTTTTACTTTTTGTATATATCAATGCAAAATTAGTAAAAAGTTTTCTTTTGCAAAAGGATGCGAGCCATAATCTATAGCGATTTGCGCTACGTTCAGCAGCCAGGCTGCCGATTGGGAACGATTGCGCAAATCGGGAACGGTTGCGGGAACGGTTGCGTAATTTATCTTATATTTCTCTCTTTTTTATTTTGCAGGAAACGCTTAACTTTGCGTCAGAAAATAACAAAAAACCTAAAAGAAATATGAAAACTACTTCAAGCAAGGGCCACGTGCCTTTCATCAGCAAGTTTGCCTATGGTATGGGCGATGTAGGATGCAACTTCAGTTGGATGTTCGTAAGCAACTTCCTCATGATTTTCTACACCGACGTGTTCGGCATCGGCATGAGTGCCGTAGCCACACTGATGCTCGTATCGCGCATCTGGGATGCCGTGAACGACCCTATCATCGGAACACTTACCGACAAGACCCACTCGCGCTGGGGACGCTTTCGTCCGTGGCTTCTCTTCGGCGCTCCCGTGACGGCTCTCGTTCTCATACTCACGTTCTGGGCGCATCCCGACTGGAGCCAGACAGCGAAGATTGTGTACATGGCTGTCACCTACTGCATACTCGTGCTCGGATATACCTGCGTAAACCTTCCCTACGGCACTCTCTGCGGCGCAATGACTCAGGACATCGACGAACGCGCCAAGCTGAACACAAGCCGCTCCGTAAGTGCAATGATAGCCATCGGCGTACTTAATATCATCACCGTTCCGCTCGTGACGTTCTTCGGAAAGGGCAACGCACAGTCAGGCTATCTCGCCGTGGCTATAATATATGGTATTATCTTCGCAGCCTGCCACCTGTTCTGCTTCAGCAAGACAAAAGAAGTGGTTGAGGTGCCGGTAGGACAGAAACTTCCCTTATCGGTGCAGCTGAAGTCGGTGCTGAAGAACCGCCCTTACCAGCTCGCCATCCTCGGACAGTTCCTCTTCGGATTCATTCTCTACGGACGCAACGCCGACATTCTCTACTACTTCACATACGTAGAAGGCTCGGCTACGCTCTTCAGCTACTACTCAATGGCTATCGTTCTGCCGTCGATCGTTGGTGCAGCCTGCTTCCCGTGGATGTTCCGCAAGACCGGCAACAAGGGCTACGCGGCAGCTGTCTTCGCACTGCTCTGCGGCGTGTTCATGGCGCTGCTCTACTTCTTCAGCCCCAACACCTCACCCGTCGAGTTCTACGTATGCTCGGCTATAGCATGGTTCTTCTTCTCGGGCTTCAACACAGCCATCTACGCCATCATCCCCGACTGTGTAGAGTACGGCGAATGGAAGACTGGCGTACGCAACGACGGTTTCCAGTATGCTTTCGTGTCGCTCGCCAACAAGATGGGCATGGCGCTCGGCACAGCGATGTTCGCCCTGGCGCTCGACTCTGCAGGATATGTGGCAGGCGCAGAACAGAACGCCGACGTGATAGCCATAATGCGCCACACCTTCTCTACCATACCTGGCGCACTCTGGGTGCTCACAGCCTTCTGCCTCTGCTTCTACAAGCTCCACCGCAACGTATATAACAAGATTGTGGACGAACTGAAGGCAATAAAGAACAAGGTGAAAAGCATTTAAAAGTAAAAGAGTAAAAAGGTAAAAAAGTAAAAAGGAGAAACTTAAATAAACAAGAATTATAAAGAATCCATAAAAATATTACAACTATGAGACAAGCAGTATTAGTAGCACCCAAGCACATCGAATTCAATGAGGTAGCAGCACCTAAAGCAGAAGACCTCAAGGAGCACCAGATACTCGTCAACATCAAGCGCATCGGCATCTGCGGCAGCGAGATTCACTCTTACCACGGACTCCATCCCGCTACGTTCTACCCCGTAGTTCAGGGTCATGAATATTCTGCTGTTGTTGTGGCATGCGGCAGCGCTGTAACGGTATGCAAGCCTGGCGACAACATCACAGCTCGTCCGCAGCTGGTTTGCGGCGAGTGCAACCCTTGCAAACGCGGACAGTATAACGTATGCGAACATCTGCGCGTGCAGGCTTTCCAGGCTGACGGCTGCGCACAGGACTTCTTCGTCATCGACGACGACCGCGTAGTGAAACTGCCAGAAGGCATGAGCCTCGACTTCGGCGCAATGATTGAGCCGGCGGCTGTAGGCGCACATGCAAGCAACCGCACCGACGTGAAGGGCAAGAACGTAGTGGTGAGCGGAGCCGGAACCATCGGCAATCTCGTAGCCCAGTTCTGCAAGGCACGCGGAGCAAAGCGCGTACTCATCACCGATGTCAGCGACCTGCGTCTTGAAAAGGCTCGCGAATGCGGCATCGCCGACACGCTGAACATCACAAAGCGCCCGCTGAAGGAGGCTGCAAAGGAACTCTTCGGCGACGAGGGCTATCAGGTGGGCTTCGAGGTGGCTGGCGTTGAGGTGTCGATACGCTCGCTCATGGAGACCATAGAGAAAGGCAGCGACATCGTGGTAGTGGCTGTGTTCGCCAAAGACCCCGCACTCAGCATGTTCCACCTCGGCGAGCACGAGCTCAGACTCATCGGCTCGATGATGTACCGCCACGAGGACTATCAGACAGCCATCGACTATGTGTCGCGCGGCATCGTAAACCTCAAGCCGCTCGTAAGCAACCGCTTCGCGTTTGAGGAGTACGACGACGCATACAAGTATATCGACTCGCACCGCGAGACTTCAATGAAGGTGATTGTAGACCTTGAGCAGAAGCCCGCAAAATAAGACAGATTAAAGCATCGCTACCATCCGCCACACAGCGCCTTGTACATTCTAAACATGGTGATCTGCTTGTCGCGGATGGAGCACTTTATTTTAAGCACTATAAAGTGTACTAATATTTGTCGAGATGACAAAATTAAACGCTTCTTTTTCGTCTATATGAATTATATAGGTAAGCATTAAATATTCTGTTGGAAGCATAAACATCACTCTTAATGTACTGCATTGCATTACGAGATACATTTGCCAAATTGCAAAATTATTAGTAATTTAGCGACTCGTAAAAGTAACAAAATAAAAATAATGCAAGTACACAACTCCAAACCTCACTACGCCCTACTCGACGGTCTGCGCGGTGTAGCCGCTCTGCTCGTCGTATGGTATCACGTGTTCGAAGGCTTCCAGTTCGCCGGCAACAAGCCCGTCATCGACTTCATCAATCACGGTTATCTGGCTGTAGACTTCTTCTTCATCCTCTCAGGTTTCGTAGTGGGCTACGCCTACGACAGCCGTTGGGGCAAGACACTAACCACGGGCGGATTCTTTCGTCGCCGTTTGATACGCCTACAACCGATGGCGTGCATGGGCGCACTCATCGGCGCCGTATCATTTCTACTTACTGGCATGGAGCGTTGGGACGGCTCGCACGCCACACTCTGGCTCACGCTGCTCGCCTTTGTCTGCGGCTGTCTGATGCTGCCGGCTCTGCCAGGTATGCCACGCGAGGTGCGTGGCAACGGCGAGATGTTTCCGCTCAACGGACCATGCTGGTCACTTTTCTTCGAGTATATCGGCAACATCGTGTATGCGCTCCTCATACGCCGCCTTTCCACACGCTTGCTCTCCCTGCTGACGGTCGCTTTGTGCTGCACACTGACGTGGTTCGCCGTCACCGATCAGTCGGGCTATGGGTCTATCGGTGTGGGTTGGACTGTAGACAGCATGAATATGCTCGGCGGATCGCTGCGCATGCTCTGCCCGTTCACCGCCGGCGCACTGCTTTCGCGCGTCTTCAAGCCTTTCAACAACGTGCGTGGTGCGTTCTGGATTAGTGCTTTCGTGCTGCTTGCGCTATTCCATGTGCCCTTCATAAGCAGTAGCTTTGCGCTCGGCGCTGGTGGCGGTACACTGAGTCTGAATGGTGTGTTCGAAAGCGTATGCATCGTCGCAATCTTCCCCTTGATAGTGTGGCTTGCCGCATCGGGTAAGACCACCGACGTCGCCTCTACACGCATCTGCCGCTTTCTCGGCGACATCTCTTATCCGCTCTATATTGTTCACTATCCGCTGATGTACGCCTTCTACCGTTGGCTCATCAAGACCGAGCAGTACACCCTGCAAGAGACATGGTACGTGGCTCTGGCGGTGGTAGTAAGCAGCATAGTGCTGGCATGGCTCTGCCTGAAGATATACGACGAGCCGGTGAGAAAAAGGCTCGCCAAAGTATGGCAGCAATAGATGCATGTATAGAATGAAATCTTTGGGAACGTTTGCGCAAAATGGGAACGTTACCGCAAACGTTCCCAAGAAACAAGGATTATTTTTGCTTTGAAACCTTTTCTGTATATCGTAAATTTGCAAGCGTAAAGTATTAATAATAAAAACCTAAACCTTGCAAATGAAACATTTTCAGACTTCCATTCTGGCTTTAGCCATGTGCCTTGCGGCTTCGCCGTTATGCCAGACAGCTTCTGCTCAGATTCATCTCACCGCCGACTTACAGAACAACCACCTTTGGCGTGGTATGGAGGTGGCCGACGGCTGTCTCATCCTCACCGACCTGAGCTATACGTTCGGCGCAGGACACGCCACACTCGGACTATGGGGCGGCACCAACACACAAGGCAACTACAAGGAGTTCAACCACTATGTAACGCTTCGAGGCGCAGGCTTCGAGTTCTGCGCTATGGACACATACAACTTCTCGCCGGGCGCTACGTACAACAACCGCCAATACTTCAACTATAAGGCGCACCAGACGGGACGCTTCCTCAACTGCACGCTCAACTACCGCTTCCAGCAGCCTCGCTTTCCGCTGCTGCTGAGCTGGTCGACCATTATGTTCGGACGCGACCGGTCTGCGGATAACACAGAGCAGAAATACTCTACATTCGTCTACGCCGAATATCCCGTCTACAAGAAGGACGGATGGCAGGTGGACGTCGGTGTGGGCGGAGCATTCGCTCTGAACAAGGCTGGCGAGAAGCAGAACTTCTACGGCGAGACATCGGGCGTTGTGCATACTCAGCTGAAGGTGAGCTACGACCTGAAGATAGGTTCGTACACGGTGCCGGTGCATGCTATGGGCATGTGGAACCCGCAGTCGGAGAAGGCTTACTTTCAGATTGGCGCACAGCTGATACATCTTTAAATCTAACGACTCACTCGGAAAAGCGAAACAATAAATTTTTAAAACAATACACACAATGAACATTAAAGACTTCACAACGGGCGTACAGCACATCGGTATCCCGACAAACAACATTGAGGAGACCATCAACTTCTACCTCACACTGGGCTTTGAGGTAGCCCTTCGCACCGTGAATGGCGCAGAGGAGGTGGCGTTCCTTCAGCTCCACAATCTCGTGATTGAGACCTATCAGAACCATCAGGCGGCTATGGCGTACGGCGCCATCGACCATATAGCCATCGACGTGAAGAACATCGACGAGCTGTTTAAGGTCGTGCAGCGTGCCGGACTGAAGATGCTCGACACCAAGGTCAACGGTCTGCCTTTCTGGGAGAACGGCGTGAAGTTCTTCACCATCGAAGGACCGAACAAGGAGAAGATTGAGTTCTGCGAGAAACTCTGATTAGTTGAGAGTTGAGAATTGAGAGTTGAAAGTTGAGAGTTATGATTACCACTGCCAACCAAATATAAGCAGCATATTTGAGCAGTATTACATATCATCGCTCGGCTTTGCCGCTTGCCTATGCAAGAACTCTCAACTTTCAACTCTCAATTTTCAACTGAATACTATTTCTTCTTTATCTCGTAACCTATTTTCTTGAAAGCCTCAACATAGTCGTTGTATTTGGCCTTTCTGCCGTCGTACACGATTGTCACTTTCTGGTCGTCCACAGAGGTTGCGATTTTCTTTGTGCCTTTCACAAAGCGGATGTTGCTCTTTATCTTTTTCTCACAGTTCTGACAGTGCATCTGCGGCTGCGTTGTTACTACCAATGTGTCGGTTGCTGTCTGCGCAAAGCTGTTGCCGGCAAGCATGAGCATAAATGCCATTAAAAGATTCTTTTTCATATTATCCTTATTTTATATTGGTTACTATATATTTTGGTTACTATAACTTTTCAAGTTTGAAGCGTACTCCGAAGTATGCCATCGCTCCCGTAACGGGTCCCCATACTTGTGTGGCGTCGAACGCCGCGCTCCACGGGTGATGTGCATGGCGTATCGGGTCGTCAATCTTGTAGTTGGTGAGATTCTCTCCGCCGACGTACAGACTGAAGTGATGGAACTCCCTGATATCCATAAAGCCGTCGCCGTTGCCGTCGTGGTCCATCTGTCGGTTCTCGAAGTGCAGAAGTGTTGCGGTAGAAAGGCGCTCGTTGAGATGAACGCTTCCGTCGAGGTTCACCTCCGTTTTCAGTTCGCTGTCCTGATAAACGTTCGCACGCACGCCGTCGGTGCCTTGCGGCTTCAGAAACTCTATATTAATCTGACCCGTTGTGCTTTCGTATCCGTTCTTCACGCTCGACGCTCCCTTGCTCACCTGTATCGACTGCATCCAGGGCCCCGGCACATAGCCCAAACTGTAAGGCAGGGCTGCGCCTCGCAGGTTGGGCACGTTCTCGGTGAGCATCTGCACGTAGGTGCCGCTCAGTCCGAGCAGCTTTATCTGCTTGGCGCCGGTGGCAGCGTCGCTGTAGCTGACGTCTACCGACGGATATCCTAATAATCCTATCAATATTTTTCTCATACAATTAACCTTTCCAACAATCTCCAAACCTTTGTTACGCCATGTTCTTTATCAATAGCTTCATCGGCGTATATATTTATCTTCTTTGATTATGGTGCAAAGTTATAGATTTTCAATAAATTATTTATACAGAATTAAGGAGAATGCTTACATATTTTTATATTATCAACTATTAGTGTCACAATTTTAACGAGACACTAAGTGATATATTTAAATTAAGTATGCAAAAAAATCTGCCATATCTTCCAGAATCGCCGCAACTCTCAGAGTACAAGCACAATAAAGGCTGGAAGATATTCCGCTAATCGAGTTATCTTCCAGCCTATCTTCCAGCCTCAACAGCCTATCTTCCAGCCGTTGCTTCTGGCAAGCTAACCATTTTTATTTTCTATATCCTCTAAGTCCGTACCATAAGAGCACAAACTCGCAGAAGAGCGATATGGTCCATGTGAACTGCCATGCACCTATCCAGTCAGCCATCATGCCCTGCAGCACGGGGAACACCGCACCACCGAACACACCCATCATGAACACGCCCGAAGCGCGCGAGGTGTACTCGCCGAGTCCGTCGACGGCAAGCGTGAACACGCAGCTCCACATTACGGAGTGGAACAAGCCGACGGCTGACAAGAGCCACAGATTCTCGGTGAGCATAGCGGCTGTCATGAGCACTATAGCGCCGAGCGCAACGGTGATGAGCATAGGGCGCGGCTTCACGCTCTTCATCGAAGCCGACACCATACGCCCGATGAGAAAGCCGCCCCAATAGATAGTGGCGAGCAAGGCTGGCGACACATTCAATCCGCCGTCGCTCAGCTCCATAGCATGAAGGTTGATATTGTTGCCGATACTCACCTCCGTACCTACGTAGAAGAAGATGGTGATGACGCCATACTTAAGATTGCGGAACGACCACACGCTGCGTGTGTTTCCGTCTGAAGCAGTTGTGTCGGTTGAGGCAGATCGTGTGCCCTCGATGTCGGGCAACGCGAGGCGGCGCGTTGTCATTGTTGTGACTACAATGCACAGAGTCATCAGTATGAACGGCAGCGTGAGCTGCGAAGCCTGCACGTTGTCGAGCGGCACACCGGCGAACATGATGCCCGTCACGAAGAGCGGCGCGATGGTTGTGCCGAACGAGTTGACGGCGCAGGTGAAGTTCATGCGCTGCACGGCGCTTGTGCCTGGCAGCGGATAGGCGGCGATGTACGGATTGATGACCACCTGAAGCATGGCGGCAGCCGTACCCATGAGGAACGAACCGACGAGGAACACGAAGTAGCCGAACGGCACAAAGTCGCCGTGTATAGCGACGCCTTCGCAGGGCACGTACTCGGCACAGAACGCAGAAGCGGTGTAGAACAGCAATCCGCCGACCATCACTATGAGCGATCGCATCAGCGTACGCTTGTAGCCTATCTGGTTGAGCATACGCCCCGTGCGCGAGCTGTTGAGCAGATAGCCGAGGAAGAAGGCAAAGGAGACGAGTGTGGTGAGCGAGTTGCGCATCGTGGTGGCATCGGAGAGAAACGCCACCTTGAGCGGTCCCTGACACTGTCCGTTGACGGTGGTGAGGAAACCGACGATGAAGTATATAAAGGTGAGGAGCAGGAACGGACCTGCGGTCTTTAGGCTTAGGGTTTTCATATTATTTAGGGCTTTTAGTGTTTCAATTGAAAGTTATGAGTTGAGAGTTGAGGGTTGAGAATTGAGAATTGAGAGTTGAGAGTTGAGAGTTATGATATGTAATGCAGCTGTAATATATAGCAAACACTTTTGGGGCTGTGGTAATCATAACTCTCAATTCTCAACTCTCAACTCTCAACTGATAAAACTCTCAACTATAGTTTACAGAATCTCTTCGAGAGTCTTCATCGCTCCCTTGCTCTTTATGCTTTCCACCATGCGCAGATACGGCTGTGTGAAGTTGTGTGCTGCGCGCAGGTCGGTGCTGCGGAACGGAGAGAGTGCGAGGAAGTCGAGCGCATCGTCGCTGTCGATGAGCTTATGGTCGTCTACGGTGAGCCACGGGTCAGCCACCTCAAACTGTTCGCCGTTGTCGTCGGTGTGATACTTCAGATAGTGGCGGTAGGCGGCGAAGAGATAAGCCACGCGGATAAGCTCCTTGTCGTCGCCAATCATCTTCTCGAGATTAGGCATCACGTACACGGGGAACTTCGAAGCGCCGTCGAAGCAGAGACGTGCCACCTGGTCGCTCACAGTGCGGTTGCCGAAGCGCTCGCAGAGCGTCTGCTTGTACAGTTCGAGGTCGGTGTCCTTCGGAGCGGGCACGTACGGAGTGATGTCGATATCCATAAACTGGCGCACGAACTTGGCGATGCGCTCGTCGTGCATGGCAGCATCCACCTTGCGATAGCCGTAGAGGAACGACGGATAAGAGAGCAGCGTATGAGAAGCGTTGAGCAGCGAGAGCTTCATGTTCTCGAACGCCGTAACGTCATCGGTCATCTGTGCTCCGACGGTCTCCCATGCAGGGCGACCGGCAGCGAAGTTGTCCTCAACGACCCACTGTATGAAGTCCTCACAGTAGACTGGTGCCTTGTCGTCGGTGCCGTTTTCCTTGTTCAGTCGCTCTACGTCCTCGGGGCGTGTGGCTGGCGTGATGCGGTCTACCATCGAGTTGGGGAACGTCACGTTCTCTTCCATCCACGCGGCGAGCTCCTGGTCCTGCGCCTCGACGAACGACATGAACGCGCGGCGTGCGGTGTTGCCGTTGTGCTGCAGGTTGTCGCAAGAGAGAATGGTGATAGGTCCGGCGCCCGAAGCCTTGCGGCGGCGGAGTCCTTCTGCTACGTAGCCGAAGGCTGTGAGCGGATTGGCAGGGTTGGCGAGGTCGTGAGCCACCTGTGCGTTGTCGAGCATGAACTCGCCCGTCTGTCTTGATATGTTATAGCCACCCTCGGTGATGGTGAGCGTTATGATGCGTATGTCGGGGTCGGCAATCTTGTCGAGGATAGCCTCCTTCTGCTCAATGCCCCAGTAGAGTTCTACGAGAGCGCCGAGACGATACACCTCGTTCTTGCCGTCGCGTCCGCATACGGTGAGCGTGTACTCGCCGTTCTGCTCCTTCAGAGCCTTGTACAGACGCTCGTCGCCGGGCAGAATCATTGCGCCACAGATGGCCCAAGAGCGCTGTGTGGGGTCTTCGAGCAGATGCGATGTCATGAACTCGAGGTGAGCGCGATGGAAGTTGCCTACACCAAAATGAAGGATACCAGCCTTTACCGAATTGCGGTCGTAAGAATACTTGTTGATAACGTTTGTTGCCATAATCTTTTTAAGTTATTAGTTATTGTTTTTTAGTTATTCGTTTCTCTTTTCGCTTGCAAAATTAAGCTGCAAAAAGATTATGGCAAAGAAAAAAACGGAGGCAAACTTTGGGAACGTTTGCGGAAACGTTCCCAAAATCTGCAAACGTTTTAAATCGTTTTTTCTGGTTGCGGAGCCGCTCTCCGCAACCGTTCTACTCGCCCGTAGAGGCTCTGCACTTCATCTCTGTGCGCAGCACTATGCGGCGGTTCTCGGCGTCGGGGTTGTTCACCTTCTCGAGCAACAGTTCGGCGGCGCGGCGGCCCATCTCGCCGAGCGGCGGCTCAACGGTGGTGAGCTTCGGGTAGACAATGGTTGAGAGTTCTGTGCCCGAGAAGCCTGCCACAGCCACATCCTCGGGTATGCGTCGCCCGAGCTCGCGCAGGCGGTTCATGGCTCCGATGGCGAGTGTGTCGGTGAAGGCGTAGACGGCGTCAAACTCCACACCACGGCGCACAAGGTCGTCTACAGCCGCTGCGCCATCGGCGAAGGTCATGCCGGTCTTCACAACGAGCTGCGGGTCGTACACGCCGAACTTCTCCATAGCCTCGCGGTATCCGCGCGCACGCTCCACGGCGTTATATACGTTGTCGGGTCCGTAGAGATAGGCTATGCGGCGGCGACCGAGCCGCACGAGATGCTCTGCCATGAAGTAGGAGTCGTTGTTATCGTCTATCATCACCTGCGGCATGTCGTCGAGCCCGTGGGGTATGCGGTCGTAGAAGACGATAGCCATGCCCACAGCGGCAAGGCGGCGGTAGGTCTCAAGGTTGTGCTTGTGGCTGCACATGCTCACGATGAGTCCGTCTACCATGAACTCCTCCATCATCAGCAGACTCTCGTGCTCGCGGTTCGGGTCCTCGTCCGACTCGGCTATCATCACCTTCTGGTTGTTCTTGTAGAGCACGCTCTGTATGCCCGCCACCACCTGCGAGGCATAGGGCGTGTGCATCTCGGGCACTATGACGCCGATGGTGTTCGTGCGGCCCATCTTCAGGTTCATGGCGACGGGGTTGCGGCGGTAGCCGAGGCGCTCAGCCTCGCGCAGCACAGCCTCGCGGGTCTCGCGGCGTATGTTCTTGTCGTCGGTGAGCGCGCGCGACACCGTCGACACCGAGATGCAGAGCTCGCGGGCTATGTCTTTTATAGTTACGTGTTTCATTGAGTGTTGAAAGGATTTGTGATTGTATCGGGGTTAGATATCTTCTGCAAAGATAGCGCAAATCGAGCGCAATGAAGCTTGCTTCAAATTGCCGAGGTGCAGCCTATCTTCTGCAAAAATACAAAATTCAGCCGAATAACTCTTGATATAAAGCATGAAATCGCAGTCTGAGGACGAACATAACACATATTTCAATAAAAATGCAGTAACTTTGTAGTGCAATTTAGGATAACCACGCAACACATTGCAAACGTTTGCGTAAATTGGGAACGTTTCCGCAATCGTTTCCACAAAATATAGCAGAAAAGAATCAAGAAGTATACTCAGAAATGACTAACTTCGCAGTCAGAAAGAGTAACTAAACAAACCTATTTTTATAAGCAATATGAGCATCAATATTCAGAGAAATCAGAAGAAAAGAGTAGTAATCGTTGGTGGCGGACTCGGCGGACTGCGCCTTGCAGAAGACCTCTACGGGTCGGGCATGCAGGTAGTGCTGATCGACAAGAACAACTTCCACCAGTTTCCGCCGCTTATCTATCAGATAGCGTCGGCAGGTATCGACCCGAGCAGCATCTCGTTCCCCTTCCGACAGATATTCCGCAAGCGCAAGGACTTCTATTTCCGCATGGCTGAGGCTCGTATGGTAGACACCGAGAAGAAGATTCTGCAGACCTCCATCGGCAAAATCGACTACGACTATCTCGTGCTGGCAGCCGGCGCTACGACCAACTTCTTCGGCAACAAGAACATCGAGGAGTGGGCCATACCGATGAAGACGGTGCCCGAGGCGATGGGCCTGCGCAACGCCCTGCTCTCCAACTTCGAGCGCGCTCTCACCTGCGCCACTGAGGAGGAACGCCAGGAACTGCTCAACGTCGTCATCGTGGGCGGCGGCGCAACGGGCGTAGAGATTGCCGGCGCGCTTGCAGAGATGAGACGCTACGTCATACCGTACGACTACCCCGACATGGACTCGTCGCTGATGCACATATACCTCATCGAGGCGGGCGACCGCCTGCTTGCCGGTCTCTCGCAGGAGTCGTCGCAGAAGGCGTACGAGTTTCTCAAGAGCATGGGCGTAGACATACAGTTCGGCAAGATGGTGACCGACTATCGCGACCACAAGGTAGTCATGAAGGACGGCACTGAGATTCCTACACGCACGTTCCTCTGGGTGTCGGGCATCAGAGCCAACGCCATGCCCGGCATCGACGAGAGCCACTTGGGCCGCGGCTTCCGCTTCAAGGTTGACGAATACAACCGCATACCTGGCGTCGAAGACGTGTTCGCCATCGGCGACCAGTGTCTGCAGACCTCCGACGCTGCATACCCTAACGGACATCCGCAGGTGGCGCAGGTGGCTATACAGCAGGCTAAGAACCTCGCCAAGAACCTCAAGCTCATCAACCAGGGCGCAGACAGCAACGCTCTCACCGCGTTCCACTATAAGAACCTCGGCTCGATGGCTACCATCGGACGCAACAAGGCGGTCGTAGAGATTGGCAAGTTCCACAGTCAGGGCTTCTTCGCCTGGGTGTTGTGGCTCGTCGTCCACCTGCGTTCGATCCTCGGCGTGAAGAACAAGATGATGGTGCTGCTCAACTGGCTCTGGAAGTACGTCAGCTACAACGACTCTATCCGCATGATCACCTACGCCACGAAGCCGCGCGAGGTGGAAGAGCGCATGAAGCGCGAGCAGACAACCCACCTCGGAGAGGACTTGATGGAGTAAAACGGCGGCTCTGCCCCACTCCATGCAATACGAAATAAGACTCTTTATAACACAGAATAAGACTCTTTATTACACAGAATAAGACTCTTTATTACATAGAATAAGACTCCTTATTACATAAAAATAGGCTGTAGACAACGCAACGACAGCGTTTGTCTCCAGCCTATTTGCTTTTTATATCCCAACCGCGCGTTGGTTATCCGATTACCGCAGCGTGGGAACATCATTACCGCATCGCAGCTATATTATTACCGCATAGCTAAAATAGAGTTTCCACGCAGAGGTAACGAGCCTATTCCCTCTATAAATATTAGTAGCCAATAAGATTTTGTGGATTATTTTTACTACATTTGCAACCAAAAGAAAATATGACTAAGAAAGATTTAAATACTGTTTTGGATTTGTTTTGTGGGTGTGGTGGCATGTCTTTAGGATTTGAAGAGGCTGGCTATCATGTATTGTTAGGCATTGACATATGGAAAGATGCCTTGGAAACATATAAATACAACCACAAGCAGAGCAAAACTTTATGTGCAGATATGGCATCATTGAACCCTTCAGAAGTAGAAAAGCTTTTGGATGGACAACAAGTAGATGTTATCATAGGAGGACCTCCTTGCCAAGGTTTTTCTATAGCTGGTAAGCGCATCGTTGACGATGAACGAAACCAATTGTATAAAGGCTTTGTTAGAATGGTAGAATATTTCAAGCCACAAGCCTTTGTTATGGAGAACGTGCCCAATATCCTTTCTATGGGTGACGGCATTATTAAAGCGTCTATTATTGAAGATTTTCAATCTTTGGGCTATAACGTACAAACGAAAGTATTGACAGCCTCCGACTATGGCGTACCACAAAATCGCAGACGTGCAGTCTTTGTCGGTACGTTAAATAGCACGTTTGATTTTGAAATACCTTTAGTAGAACACAAAGTGACTACAAGTGAAGCATTATCAGATTTACCAGAAGGAAACTTGGAGGAAGGTGCTGTCTACCCTATAGAAGCGCAATCAGAGTATCAGAAACTTGAAAGGCGCAATAGCTCTGGAGTATATAATCATGAAATTACCATCCACAATGAGCAAACGAAACGAATAATTTCAATGGTTCCTGATGGTGGCAATTACAAAGATTTGCCTAAAGATTTGCAAGGCACAAGAAAAGTACATATCGCATGGACTCGGTTAAATAGCCAGCGTCCAAGTATAACGATTGACACAGGACATAGACACCATTTCCATTATAAATGGAATCGTGTTCCAACAGTTAGAGAAAGTGCGAGAATACAGTCTTTCCCTGATGATTTCATCTTTATGTGTAGTAAGACGAGCCAATATAAACAAGTAGGCAATGCCGTTCCACCATTAATGGCTCAAGCTATAGCTGAACAGTTAAAGAAGAACTTATGGAAGAAAATCAAATAACATATTATCAGATACCCAACAAAGATTGGTACCGTATACACTTTGTTAGACCAAGGTTTAAGAGCAACATTGAAAATGTGTTGCTCTACATGGCTAATGAGTGTTGTCGAATTCCCAAGTGCTCTTGTGCTGAATACAGCAAAAGATATTTTAATGCAATAAAGATGTTCCCGGGAAATATCGACGTAAAAAAGAAGACTCTTGACAACTGGCGAACAGAAATTCCTGCATTGTTTGGATTCTACAATGAAGATAAAAAGAATGATGTGACAGAGACATCAAAGATGGCCAAGTTCCTGCATGAAAATCAGGACTTGACACAATTCTTGCGCTTATTTCTGTTCTCTTTTCAGTTTCCTGGTGGTCACATGAAATCAAATGATGTTAAAGACATAATCTCTCATAACATCAAATTTAAGCCAGCAAGAACAATTATCCAGGTTCTTATGGCTGGCAACGAACTTCTTAGCAACAGAAATACCTCAAAAGATATGTCAATATCTGCTGAAGAAGCAACATATTGCATTTTCAATGACATTAGGGTAACAAGTGGCCAATTTACTCCAAAAGAAATTGCAGAAACAATATTGTCTAATCGGAAGAACAAGATAAGATATTACAATCCAAATGATTCAAGATGTCAATCATTGCGTGGTGAAGCACGAACTAAAGGCGATATGACAAGATACGCTGGTGACATATTGGATTATATGGAAATCGCTAATTTGCTGTCAAAAAGCCACGGCTATTTTACCTTAAAGGGTAACGAGTTTTCTGTTTTAAAGACTTTTGCAGAAGATAAAAGTTGGTTTGACGGATATGACAAATTCTATGGAAAGAAGGATGTAGCAACCATAGAACTAACAAGATTAGAGCCTTGTTGGTTCGACTATGTAAACGACTCTATGAATCCAGAGTTGTTCAAAACAGATATTCGTTCTATTATTGAACATGCAGGAGAAATTGATGTCGTTTTTGAGGATAGAATTAAAGAGGTTGTATCTTCTAATAATAGAACAACAAAAGATATTGGAAACTTAGGCGAGGCAATAATTTGCGGACACGAAAAAATGCGTCTAAAGATAAATGGTTATGAGAAATTTGTACGTCTTGTGCAAATTGTAGACAGTCCTGCTTACCATCCTGGTTTCGACATAGATAGCTATGAAGCCGATGGCACAGATAATCATCGCTATATAGAAGTCAAAACCACTATTAGTAAGAAAAAGATACAAATGTATGGATTCCACATGTCTTCAAACGAGTGGAATGTAGCCGGCACTATAAAGGAACATTATTGCGTTTATCGGCTCATGCTCAGTGAGCAGGATAGAACACTATTTGTTTTACGAGATCCTGTAGCATTATACAAATCAGATAAGATTGAAGCAGAATCTCGTAACGGAATGGAGATATCATTCTCATCAGAAATATTCAAACCAACAGAATTGTTGACATGGAAAGAATAAAAGTAGCATCACTTTTTTGTGGATGTGGCGGTATGGATTTGGGTGTTGTCGGAGGTTTCTCGTATCTTGGAAAAGAGTATACAGAAACCCCCTTCGATATTGTCTACTCGGTAGACAATGATGAGTATTGCACCAAAATTTACAATGAAAACTTTAGCCACAAATGCATCGTCAAGGATGTTAGAGATGTCAACATTGACGAAATGCCAGAGTTTGATATGTTAATCGGTGGGTTTCCATGCCAATCTTTCTCTATCTCTGCACAGAATCCTCCACGTTTAGGCTATAAGGACGAAAGAGGTATGCTGTTCTTTGAGATGGTTAAGATATTGAAAGCTCGTCAACCCAGATTTTTCATAGCTGAAAATGTGAAAGGAATCCTTTCGGCAAATAATGGAAAGGCCTTCCCAATGATAATTAAGGAGTTTGAGAATGCAGGCTATAAGGTCGTTCACAAATTACTTAACGCTTCTGAATATGGTGTGCCACAGAAGAGAGAACGAGTCATAATTGTAGGTTTTCATAATGAAGAGGATTTTGTAAAATTTAAATATCCTCAGAAAGTCCATACTTCAGAACGTAAAGTTCTTGGAGATGTTATAATGGAAGATGCCAACAAGGACGAGAAACTTTTCTTCAGTGAGAAGGCTGTTGCAGGAATGATGGCAGTTAGAGAGAAAATGAACAAGGGACGAGCTATGAACCTTAATGAGCCTTGTAACACGATAAGTGCTCATTTGGCTAAGGTCAGTTTGAACAGCACCGATCCGGTTTTCATGGTAGATGGGCGGTACAGACGGTTTTCGACAAGAGAAGCTGCTCGTATTCAGTCCTTTCCAGACTCATTTAAGCTCGATTCTGTTTCACAGATTCGTCAATATAAGGCTATTGGTAATGCCGTTCCTCCAGTATTGATGTGGCATGTGATAAGAGCTTTGCAGAAAGTAATGGCAGTACATGTGTTAGATTTAAACGAGGTTAAGGTTGAATACCCAAACTTCATTGTAGATAATACTCGCTCTGCTACTTCATTGATGCCACAGTTATCTATGGGGCTTGATATGTTTGACTCAAATAAAAATGTCCTAATCAGCTTGGTCAAGTCTGACAACATGGAGCAATATTTGGATCGCTCTGCGAAAGTATATTACACAGGTAAAAAATTTCCTTCAACTGTGGCTTTGAATAAGTTGTATTATTTCATGCCTTATATTAAGCGGAAAGGTGTAAGAGATTTGTATGTTATCAAAATTGCAAGAGTTGGTACAAAGAAAGAGGTCCATCCCGAATGTGACGACAATGATTTTCGTCTTGTATTCGAGATACAATACATAGGTCAACTTTTCAACGACTATCAACCTATCCATTTAGATATTTGGCGAGCTTTCACGGATACAACTATAGAAGGTTTATTCAAATTAACAGAAACAAACAAGAAGGTGCGCTTTGTATAAGCACATCTTCTACATAAAATAAAATGGACTCATGAGTGAAACTGAAATATATAACAGGTTAAATGAACTTAGCTCTTATTTCTCATTTGGTAGAGTATTAGGATATATCGCTTTTTTTGAGACTATAGGAATTGATTATCAACTACAACATGGGCAGGATGCAAATAAAGATAGAATGATATCTTCTGAGTTGAATTTCTTAACAGGTTTATGGATTCAGAATGTAGTACTTAATAAAAAATGGGACATAAGACATGATGATGATTTTACGAGAGAAGTTTATAAGTTGATGGACGATTTACATTCTTTATTTCTTAAAAAGAATGATTTGGCTAATCAATTTATTGAGATGTTTTTCTATGAAGGAGATCTGGCTTACGATTGGCAATATACCTATTATGCTCAAAAAAAGTATAATACGCCCTGTTTGCATGATGTGTTAAAAAACGATTTCAATTTTGATACAAATGTTTTAAATTCCACATTGCATAAGATTAAGAGTTGTATAGAAAAACAAATAAAAAGGCGTAGAGAAGAAAAATGGAAACACCATAAGTTTATCTCGCCCATGAATGCTTTTACTATTAAGCCCAATATTATTAAAAAGAAATTTAGTCTTGAAGAACAATCTGTAATTAAGGCTCTTTCCTTTAGATTAGGAAGTGATATTGACAAACCAATTAGTAAAATTACGGATTTTAATAGCTATGTAAAATATCCTATTATTGAATTGCCAAATAATAGGGGCTGTTTTTGTGTAAATGAGAGTGCAATTTCTATAGCTATGAATGAGACTCCATTTTATTGGCTACAATCGTCTTCCTATTTTGGCAAGAATTTAGGAACTATCCGTGGGGACATTGCAGAAAAACTGGTTTTAGAGATAATACAACGTAGATTTCAAAAGAACGTTTTTGCTCATATACCAATAACCAAGACAAAGTCTTCTAACATGATTACTGATATTGATGTTTTCTTCTCCTATAAAGATACAGGAGTTGTTTTTCAAGTAAAAAGTAAAAGATTAACTGAGTTATCAAAGCAAGGTGATGCTGAGTCTATAGAGAATGATACGGAAATGGCTATAATTGAAGCCCATGAACAAGGATTGAAATGTATAGAATGTATGCAAAATGCAAATGAATATTATTCTTTAAGAAAACATGGGTTAGGTTATGTAAGTTCTTTATCTTTATATAATGTTTGTATTACTCTTGATACTTTTCCGGGAATTTCAACTCTCAGCTACATAAAAAGCCATAGCCAGCAATCTCCACCAATTATTGCTATGTCATTATATGATTTAGACTCTATTGTTTACTTGTTTCAGCCGGAACAAATTGTTGATTATTTTATATTTCGAGAGAAATGTATTAAAAATGCTATATATGGAATAAACGAAATTTATTATATTGGTGCTTATTTTGCGAATATAATGGGATATGGTATTAATTTTACCAACAACAAAATTCCAAGAGAATATGCATTGTATGCTGATTATATAATTAAAAAAAGTAAGATAGAGAAGTATGCACAGAAGGATGTGGATTGTGGCTTGGTGGAATTATTAGATATGTTCAAACCGAAGAAGCCTATAAAATGTAAATAAAGCAGTTAAAAAGGAATGATATACATGTCGCCAGTTTAACTGAATAACCCAGCGAAACAATTAGACTAAGCAGGTTGCTGCTTGCGCAACCATAAAAACGCAGCGTTGCGACTGGAAGATACCAATCATTGGCTGGCAGATAGGCTGGCAGATAACCCGTTTCTGAGATTATCTGCCAGCCTTTATAGCGTTAATAATGTGCGAGTTACGGCGATGCTGGAAGATATGGTGGATTTTTTCAGCTACACTAATACTATTGCTTATTCCTCAGCTCCGCTATCAAGTCATTAACAATGTATGTATCACTCATCAGATGCAGCCCGAGGTCTTTGTCGTGAAGCATACGGCAGACGTCAGAGTCATAGAAAATCTGCAATGCTCTGTCTGTTGATATATGCAGAGTATCAGCTAACTGCACAATGATACGTGCTATTTTGTTCCATAATAAGAAGTCTAACATAACTTTATCCTTTCGTATGATTTAAACTGCAAATTGCTTTTCCATTTATTCTTTTTCCCAATTTTTCAGAGCCTCAACGACATCGTTCGCTACGGCTTCGCGGCTCTCGGTATGCAAAGTGTCATAGCAATCCTGTATGAGACTCTTTATAAGCCCCACCTTCTCCAGTCGCCTTCTCATCTCCGACGGCGATATATTCATCTTCTGCGCAGAAGCCTCGATAGCCAACACCGTAAAGGCGAGGCGGTCGAACTCCTTTGTTCTGTTCATTGTCTCCATTGCAAATAATTAGTATTCAAATGCAAATATATACTTTTCATTTGAAACCTCGTGCGTCTTTCAAGTTAAAATAAAAAAAACGACTCCCATAATCCTTGCGGACTATGGGAGTCGTCATATTATGTAAATCTCGCTAATAGCGAAGAATTACTTCTTGTTCAGTGCGAGGTCGATAGCAACGGCGATAGCTACAGAAGCACCTACCATTGGGTTGTTACCCATGCCGAGGAAGCCCATCATCTCTACGTGAGCAGGTACTGAAGAAGAACCTGCGAACTGAGCGTCAGAGTGCATACGGCCGAGAGTATCGGTCATACCGTAAGAAGCAGGACCTGCTGCCATGTTGTCCGGGTGGAGTGTACGGCCTGTACCGCCACCAGAAGCAACTGAGAAGTAAGGCTTACCTGCGAGGATACGCTCCTTCTTGTATGTACCAGCTACCGGGTGCTGGAAACGTGTCGGGTTTGTAGAGTTACCTGTGATAGATACGTCTACGTCCTCGCTCCAGTTGATAGCAACGCCCTCGCGAACGTCGTTAGCGCCGTAGCAGTTAACCTTAGCGCGCGGACCGTCTGAGTAAGCGATGCGGTCTACTACCTTCAGCTCGCCTGTGTAGTAGTCGAACTCTGTCTTAACGTATGTGAAGCCGTTGATGCGGCTGATGATCTGAGCAGCGTCCTTGCCAAGACCGTTGAGGATAACGCGGAGCGGGTTCTTGCGAACCTTGTTTGCCATCTCTGCAATCTTGATAGCGCCCTCAGCAGCTGCGAATGACTCGTGACCTGCCAAGAAAGCGAAGCACTGTGTCTCCTCGCGGAGAAGACGAGCAGCGAGGTTGCCGTGGCCGAGACCTACCTTGCGGTCGTCAGCTACAGAACCAGGGATGCAGAATGCCTGCAGACCTACACCGATTGCCTCAGCAGCGTCGGCAGCTGTCTTAACACCACGCTTGATAGCGATGGCTGCACCTGCAACGTATGCCCACTTTGCGTTCTCGAAGCAGATGCGCTGTGTGTCCTCACACATCTGATAAGGGTCAACACCTACAGCTTCGCAAATCTCGTTAGCCTCCTCAAGGCTCTTGATTCCCTCAGCGTTGAGAGCGGCAAGAACCTGAGCCTCGCGGCGCTCCTGACTTTCGTAACTTACTTTTCTAATCATAGTTGTGTATCTCCTTATTATTCTTTACGTGGATCAATTGCTTTAACAACACCCTGCTCGGCAGTTGTACGACCGTAAGAGCCAGTGAACTTCTTCACAGCCTCGTTAGCGTCCATACCGTTCTTGATAGCTTCCATCATCTTGCCGAGGTGAACATACTCGTAACCGCAAACCTGGTTGTCCTTGTCGAGGAACTGACGTGTGATGTAGCCCTCTGTGAGCTCCAAGTAGCGTGTACCCTTAGCTACTGTACCGTAGAGAGTACCTGTCTGTGAGCGAAGACCTTTGCCGAGGTCCTCAAGACCAGCACCGATTACGAGACCGCCCTCAGAGAATGCGCTCTGTGTACGTCCGTAAACAATCTGGAGGAAGAGCTCGCGCATAGCTGTGTTGATAGCATCGCAAACGAGGTCGGTGTTCAGAGCCTCGAGGATTGTCTTGCCCGGGAGAATCTCAGAAGCCATAGCTGCTGAGTGAGTCATACCGGTGCAACCGATAGTCTCAACGAGAGCCTCCTGGATAACGCCGTTCTTAACGTTCAGAGACAGCTTGCAGGCACCCTGCTGCGGAGCACACCAACCCACACCGTGAGTATAGCCAGAAATATCCTTAATCTCCTTGGCATAAATCCATTTTCCTTCCTCAGGAATTGGAGCCGGTCCGTGGTTAGGACCCTTTGCGACAACGCACATGTTGTCTACTTCTTTTGAATAAATCATAATCGGTTATAATAATTTAAATTATTAATGTGTAAAGTCTTTTCTACAAAAGCGGTATAAGCTTTTAAGGCTTGCACCCTTTACGCTTACAAAATTACAAAAAAAGTATTATACTATACCTATTTTGAGGTATTTTTTTGTTTCCATTTCACGAATTATACATTATTTGTTTTTTATTTGCACAATAGGACATCTATAGTGTCGGCATCGCTTTTCACTAATATCCAGGGTTTTGCGCGAGATTCGGGTTCAGTTCGCGTGCTTTTTCCGGTATCGGGAACACTATAGTGTATCGCTTCTTGTCGGCGGCAGACGGTGTATGGATGTCGTACGGTGCGCAGTAGGTGCCGAAGCGTATCATGTCCTGCCGGCGCCAGCCTTCCCACACGAGTTCGAGCAGACGCTCGTCAAGGATGTTAGCGAGTGTGGCTGCAAGCGATGGCATTCCGACACGCGAGCGCACGGCGTTGAGTTGCTCGTCGCCCGACTCTCCGTTTCTCACCTTAGCCTCTGCCTTCATCAGAAGCACGTCGGCGTATCTGTAGAGCACGATATCGTTGTCGGGCATACGTCCGTCGGAGTAGGCTGTGCGGTCTACCTCATATTTCTTCATGCGTGCTCCTGCCGTCTCGATGTATTTGCTTGCCGTGAGGTTCTGCTCTACGGCGAGCGGCATGTACTGGAGCGGCGTGCCGTCGTCGAGGGTTACATACTTGCCGTCAACCTCTACCCTGCCCGTGTAGAAGTTGAGTTCGAGGCGCGTGTCGGGCGAAGCTGTACCGTAGCCGTTTACAGCCATAGTGTGCAGCGTGGCGCATGTGCCATTCTCGGAAGCACCGCCGTATGCACCGCCGTGTGCGTAATGGCGCGAGCGGAAAAGATAGTGGAACTCGTTCAGATAGAGCATCTTGTCTAACGGAATGGTGAAGATGTTCTCTTTCGAGTTTTCGTTGTGTACGGCGAAGTTGCTTGTATAGTCGTTCTCGAGCGAATATCCGGCAGCTGCTATCAGGTCGCAGTAGTGGATGCAGGTCTGCCATGCGTTCTTCTGTGTGCCGTCGATGTCGAACAATATCGTCTTGCCGTCTGGTCGTGACGCGTCGGTCCAGTTGTTGTCGGTGTACACTTCGGCGTTGAGGGCGAGTTTGGCAAGCAGGAACCATGCCACCGGACGCGTCACCCTACCGTAGTAGTTGCCTTGCAGATTGCTGTGCTCAAGGTGCAGAAGCGGCGCCACGGTCTGCAGCTCGTTCACGATATAGCCGAACACTTCGCTGCGCTCGATCTGTCGTATGTCGGCTGTCTTTTGCGCTGTCGACTCAAGTAAGGGGATGCGTCCGAACATGTCCATAGCATAATAGTAGAACATGGCTCTAACGGCTCTCACTTCCGCCTTGTACTCGTCACGCTGTCGGTCTGTAAGCAGCGCCTTGTACTGGTCTATCGTCTCCAACGACTTTGTGGAGAGCACGATAACCTTATAGAGATATTTCCAAACGTTATACAGATCGGTGTCGGTGGCTGTCCATGTATGGTTGTACATGTTTTGCCAGAGTCCGCCGTCATACCAGTTGCCACCGCGTATGGGCATGATAGCCTCGTCGGTGGTCAGCGTGTTGTAGTCGTATATGCCGCGGCATGTGCCTTGCAAGCCTTCGCTCTCCTCGTGAGCACCGATGTAGTTATACAGCGAAGCTACGGCGTTGATATACAGGCTGTTGGCAGAGTCGTAAATATTCTGCTCCGGCAACTGGTCTTTTGGTGTTTCGTCGAGACAACTCGTCAGCGAGAGCGAAAGGGCGAGAACAGACAATGCGAAAAATTTATGTTTCATAGTCATTAATCGTTACGTTGGTGAAAACATTTCGGGCTGTTTAGAACTGCACGCTCACTCCTATAGAGTAGGTTCGGTAGGTAGGATAGCAGCGCTTGTCGTCGATGCCCATTGACGAGTTGACAACATACGAGTTGATCATCGGTGTCAGTCCGCTGTAGGACGTGATGGTGGCAAGGTTGTTGACGCTGCACGACACACGCAGCGAGCGCACTATGTTGCTCTTCACCGGCACGTTGTAGCCTATGGTGAGATACTCGAAGTTGAGATAGTCGCCACGTTCGAGCCAATAGTCAGACACGTTCTGGTCGACGATGTTACGTTCGGGTGCACCTTTCATCACGTTGTATATCGGGAACGACGACATGTTGTTGTATGCCAATGCCGTACCGTTGAATATCTTGTGTCCGAAGGCTCCGTTCATCTGCAGCGACATATAGAAATTCTTGTAGCGCAGCGATATGTTGGAGCCGAGCGTTGCCTTTGGCGTGGCTTGTCCGCAGATGCGTCGGTCGCCACCGTCGCCGAAGTCGATAGTGCCGTTGTTGTCGAGGTCTTCTATCCTATACTTCATTGTGCCCTGCTCGTCCTTGTAGAGTCCGGTGCAATGAGGCAGATAGAACACACCCAAGGGTTGTCCTACTATCTGGTAGAGCACATGATTGTTGTCGCCGCCGTTCTGTCCGGCTCCGTCTATGGAGCCAATGGCTGTGATGTTGGCAGCCGACATATTCATGCCGTTATAATTGCCAGAGAGCGACAGCAACTTATTCTTCTGGAACGAGAGGTTCATGCTCACGTTTAGGTCAATATCCTTTGTCTGCACCGGAGCTATAGAGAAACCAATTTCAAGACCCTGGTTTGACATAGCGCCAATGTTTGCCAACAGCTTGTCGTAGGCAAACGGCGGCACGGGCACATCGTAGGAGTAGAGCATGTCGGTGGTCTTAGAGTAATAGTATTCGGCGGTAAGCATAAGGCGGTTGTGCCACAGTCCGATCTCGCCACCGATATTGAACGTCAACTTTGTCTCCCATTTCAAGTCTGGGTTGTTGTTGCGTATGGTGCCGAGCGTCACAGTCGGCGTGTTGTTGACGGGTACGATGCCCGTCTGCTGCACGTTGTTCATGGTTGTATAGGCGGATATGCCGCCCAGATTGCCCGAGCGTCCGTAGCCAGAGCGCAGTTTCAGAGTGTTTATTCCGTCGAAACCGCTTAAGAAGCGCTCTTTCTTAACGTCCCATTCTGCCGAGACAGACGGGAAGAAGCCCCATGTATGGTCGTCGCCCACCATAGACGAACCGTCGCCACGCATAGTGAGCGTCAGCTTATACTTATTATATAATGTATAGGAGGCGTTTGCCATGACCGACGCCAGCGACTGGTCTTCGTAGATGCTGCCCGTAGCGCCATAGGGACGCGAAGCAGTGACTCCGATGTTGTCGTAGCCGAACTCGTTTGTTGTTATGCCCTTGGCGCGTGTCCAGAATGCCGTGCGTTCCTGGTAATGATATTCAGTGGAGAGTCCGGCAGACAGCGAGTGAATGCCCCATGTATGGGCATAGTCGAGCGAGACATTGCCGAGATACTCCTGTTTCTTGAACTCGCCGCGATATACGTTGCCCTGCGCCCACAACCATGTCGGGCAGAACTCAGAGTTCTCGTTTGAGGTGTAGGAGTAGCTGCCGAATGCCGACAGATTGAGCGACGGCGCAAGCTTGTAGAGCAGTCGCATGTGGGTATTGAAGTACATCTCCTTCTGGTCGCTACGTTCGGCAAGTACGGCAGAAGGCGGATTGATACGATATGCAGAACCGTTCTTTGTCCAGTTGCCGTTGGCGTCGCGTCCGGCAGGGTAAGTAGGGTTCTGGCATGCAGCTGAGTAGAACAGCATCTGCGGGTCGAAGATGTCATTGTTCTTGTATGTAGATCCAAACACACCGAAGTCGCCGACGAGACGGTTGTCGAAAGCATGCTGCGTGACGTCAATCTTTGCCACAAAATTATTGTAGTCCTTGGTCTTTATGATGGTATTATGGTCGATATAACCGAACGACGCACGATAGTTCGACTGTTCCGAGCCACCGCTGAAAGCCAGGTAATGGTTCTGAACAAAGCCGGTTCGAGTGATGACGTCGTAGAAGTTGTTTTTATATCCGCCGTTGTTGGCGTACACCCCGAGGCGTTTGGCAGTAGCAAGATACTCGTCAGCCGACAGCATGTCGAGTTTCTTTGACATGGCTTCCAGTCCGATGTTCGTCTCGTAAGATATCTGGAACCCTTTGCCCGTTCCTCGCTTTGTCTTCACCTCGATAACGCCCGACGCACCGCGCGATCCGTAGAGTGCGGTCTCTGCGGCATTCTTCAGCACCGAGAAACTCTCTATATCGGCAGGATAGATTGTAGAGAGCGTGGCGATATCGCTTGTCACGCCGTCGATGATGACGAGAGGGTCGTTGCCTCCGACTATAGACGTGGTGCCGCGCACTCGCACAGACGAGAGCTGCGCCATACGGTCCATGCCGTTCGAAGTAACGTTAACACCGGCTGCATTGCCGTTCAACACGTCGAGGGCATTGTTTACGATACCTTTGTTCTGTACCTTCAGGTATGTGGAGATAGTGTCGCGCTGCACGTTCAGCTCCTGCACCTGAGCAGTGGCAGATACTGGTATTTGCAGCGAGACGACTGTCGCTGCAAATATGTATTGGTGTAGTTTCTGGAGTTTCTTCATCTGTTCACAGTATGTTTAGGGTCTCTCTAAAATGTTTGTTTTATGCCGCTAAATTACAAATTATTCTGCAATTAAGCAAACGATATTAAGAGTTCTCTCTATATTCATTTTCACTACGATTGGATGTAACTGTTTCGTAAATAGCTTGTCAAGGTTTTTCAGCATAGAAGAAACGCTGACGTAACACCGTAGGCGTAACTTTGCGGCAGCAAAAAGAAAGTAAAAAGGATGAACAACAGAAACTGTAGTTTGGTGGCAGCGGCGACGCTGCTGATGACTTGCTCCGCAGGGGCTTTCGCCCAGCAGATAAGCGGAACGGTCGTAGACAAGAAGAGCAACGAGACTCTCATCGGAGCTGTGGTGTCGGTGGAGGGCAGCAACGCAAAGGCTGTGACCGACACTGACGGCAATTTCGAGTTGAGCGGTCTGAAGAATGGAAAGTATACATTAAATATCAATTACGTAGGATACAAACCGCAGCGCATCGAGGGCGTACGCATCAACGGCGGCAAGGCTGAGGAAAGAATCAGCGTGGCGCTGCAGCCCGACGAGCAGCAGCTGGGCGAGGTGGTGGTGACAGCCGTAGAGCGTCGCAACACCGAGACGGCTATGGTGCAGCTGGCAAAGAATAGTGCGGTGATAGTGAGCAACGTGTCGGCGCAGGAGATAAGCCGAACGCAGGACACGAACGCTGGCGAAGTGGTGCGTCGTGTGCCTGGCGTCAGCCTCATCGACGATAAGTTTGTGATGGTGCGCGGACTCTCGCAGCGCTACAACAACGTATGGGTAAACGGCGGAGCCGTGCCCAGTTCGGAAGCCGACTCAAGAGCGTTCTCATTCGACATAATTCCCAGCCAACAGATAGATAACCTAACAATCGTTAAGTCGCCGTCGGCGGAATATCCAGCCGACTACTCCGGCGGGTTCATCATCGTGAACACGAAGGAGATTCCCGACGCAAACTCGCTAACCTTTTCAGTCGGTGGCAACTGGAACACTGCCACCGCTTTTAAAGACTTCTCTTACTCTAAAGGTTCCGCCACCGACTTCCTTGGCTTCGACAACGGCAAGCGCAGTCTGCAAGGTGGCATAAACACACGGCTAAACCCGCTGACGGGAGCCGACAGCAAGCCCGTGGGCGACAATCTGTACAGTCTGACGGGCAACAAGCTGAACAACGACTGGCTTGTGAAGCAACGCAAGCCCGTGGGCGACCTGAAGCTTGCGGCGAGCATGAGCCGCCGTTGGAACATGAACGGAAACAAACTGGGTATGCTCGCAGCGGTCAACTACACCAACGAACAGCGCTCGTACACCGACATGCAGAACAATCTCTTCGGCATATACGACGCTACGAACGACCACTCCAACTATCTGCGCCACTCTACCGACGACCAGTATAACACGAACGTGCGTCTCGGCGCAATGCTTAATATGACATTTCTCTCTCGTAACGGTAATCACAAATACCAACTGAAGAACATCTTCAACCAGCTGGCTACGAGCAGATATACCTGGCGCGAAGGCGTAGACGCACAGTCGAACGACGAGCACAGCGCCGAATATTTCTACCGCAGCCGCACTACTTACAACGGTCAGCTGACGGGAAAGCACACCTTCACCAGCGACGCCCTTGACTGGAGCATCGGGTACGCGTATTCCAACCGTCATCTGCCCGATCGTAGGCGCTATCTTCTCAACGATATACAGAACCCTGGCGAGATCGCTCTGCACACGGGCAACGACATCTCGCGAGAATGGACTCAGCTCGACGAGCACATCCTCTCGCTGGGCGTGAACGACAAGCACAGCTTCAGCTTCGGCTCATGGCAGCCGTCGCTGCAGATGGGCGGCTACAGCGAGTATCGCACACGCACTTACAACACGCGCGCTTTCTACTACCAGTGGAACCCGTCGATATGCACTCTGCCTTCCGACTTCCAGCAGGGCGACGTGACACGTCTGCTCAGCGACGAGGCGAATATGGGCTACGACCGTCTGTATATGTTCGAGCAGATGCAGATGCGCAACAATTATCGTGCACACAACCTCATGGGGGCAGGATATGCTGCCGTAGACCTGCCGCTGGGCAAGCTCGGCGTGCATGCCGGCGTGCGTTTCGAGCATAACGACATGGAACTGATATCCAACTCTCGCGACACGGAGAAGAGCGAGCACAGCCGCCACTACCGCACGAACGATTTCTTCCCGTCGCTGAACACTACGTATAAGTTCAACGAGCGTCACCAGATGCGCATCTCTTACGGCAGAAGCATCAACCGACCGGAGTTCCGCGAGGTTTCGCCGTCGGTTTACTACGACTTCGACCTTGCGAGCGACGTGCAGGGCAACACCGAACTGCGCAGTTGTTACATAGACAACATCGACTTGCGCTACGAGTTCTACCCGTCGCGAGGCGAATCGATATCTCTCGCTGCGTTCTACAAGCATTTCGACTCGCCGATAGAGTGGACATACACCGTAGCCGGCGGCACCAACCTCATCTACTCGTACAAGAACGCGCAGAGCGCCAACAACTATGGCTTGGAGCTTGACATACGCAAGAATCTCGGCTTCATCGGACTGCCCGACTTCAGTTGGTCGTTCAACGGAGCGCTCATAAAGAGCCGTGTGGAGTTTGCGAAAGGCTCGAAGGAGGAGAACAGACCGATGCAGGGTCAGTCGCCTTATCTCGTTAACACGGGCTTCTTCTACAAGAACGCCAAGCATCAGCTCGACATCGCCCTACTCTACAACCGCATCGGCAAGCGCATCATCGGCGTAGGACGCAGCGAAGGCTCGGCGGCGAGTGACGACAACGCTCGCGTTCCGCACAGCTACGAGATGCCGCGCAACACTATCGACCTCTCTGTGAGCAAGAAGTGGGGCGAGCATTGGGAACTGAAGCTAAGCGTGCGCGACTTGCTTGCGGAGCGTGTCTACTACAAGCAGTTTGCCAACGTGAAGTATACCGACGGCAGAAAGGCAGAGAAGGAGGAAGTGGCACGTTGCTACCGACCGGGACGCAACATCGGAATTTCGGTAATTTGTAATTTGTAATTAGTAATTTATAATTGGTGACAAGTAATTAGAAACAAGTTTATTTAATTCACATATTATGAACAAGAAGTATCTTTTAGGATGCCTCAGCATCCTCGCAGCAACCGCCACTCTCGGCAGCTGCTCAGACGACAACACAAGTTATGAAGACAACGCAAACGCTGGCTACGTCTGGACCACAAACGGCGGACTGAAAGCTTGCAACCAGCTGCTCTTCAACGAGCAGGGCAAGGACGACGCCAAGGGAACGGTGATCGGAAACGGCGACCAGGAGTTCGTCTTCACCGGCAAGCAGACACTCAAGAAAGGAACATACACGCTGAAAGGCTGGGTATATATAGCTTCGGGCGCTGAGCTCACCATCGAGCCGGGCACCGTCATCAAGGGCGACAAGACTACAAAGGCGGCTCTCATCGCTGAGCGCGGAGGCAAGCTCATCGCTCAGGGCACAGCTTCTGACCCTATCGTCTTCACATCAGCACAGCCCGCAGGTAGCCGTCGTCCTGGCGACTGGGGCGGCATCATCCTCTGCGGAAAGGCTCACAACAACCAGAACGAGATGCAGATAGAGGGCGGTCCGCGCACAAAGCACGGCGGCGACAACGACGGCGACAACTCGGGCGTTCTGAGCTATGCCCGTATCGAGTTTGCTGGCAATCCGTTCAAGGCAGACCAGGAGATTAACGGCTTGACTCTCGGTTCTGTCGGTTCGGGCACAAAGATCGACCACGTTCAGGTTTCTTACTCTAACGACGACTCGTTCGAGTGGTTCGGCGGCGCTGTCAACTGTAAGTATCTCATAGCATACAAGGGTTGGGACGACGACTTCGATACAGACAACGGCTACTCTGGCAAAGTGCAGTTCGGTCTGTCGGTACGCGACCCACGTCTTGCCGACCAGAGCCAGAGCAACGGCTTCGAGAGCGACAACTGTGCCGACGGTGCGCAGCTTACTCCGTACACTACAGCTACATTCTCTAACATCACGTTCGTAGGTCCGAAGGCTGCAGCCGACTTCCAGAACGACAAGTCGTACATCACCGGCGGCGACTACTTCCCTAACAACGGATCGGGCCTCGGCAAGTTCCAGTCGGCTATGCAGATTCGCCGTTCTTCTCGCCTCAACTGCGTCAACTCTGTGGCTACCGACTGGCCTATCGGTCTCATCGTCGACGGCGAGAAAGGCAACACCGTAGAGCAGGCTAACGCCGGCACACTCAACCTTAAGAACATATACTTTGCAAACATGGACGTTGTAGGAACAGATGCCAACAAATGCTACGAGGACAAGGAGTACGACTTCAAAACAAAGTCGGTGAAGGCAGACAGCGAGATGTCGTTCTCTCACCGTTTCTTTGAGAAGCAGGACGGCAACAAATACTTCGCCGACAAGTCGCAACTGATGCTCACCGACGGTAAAGGCGTAGGTGTTCCGTTCATGCCGCAGGCGGGCAGCTTGCTGTTCGGCGCACAGAACTTCGACGGTCTCGACGCTTGGTTCGACCAGGTTACGTACATCGGAGCTTTCAACGCCGGTGACAACTGGCTCGACGGTTGGACCAACTTCGACCCGCAGAACGCTAACTACTAAAAGAGTTTTGAATTTTGAGTTTTGAATTTTGAATAATGCGCTTTGCGCATTTTGAATTTATGAATTTGGAGTTGAGATTTGTAAGTGGCGAATTCTTAATTCAAAATTGAACAACTCAAAATCGGCGCAGCCGATAATTCAAAATTCAAAACTCAAAACTCAAAATTCAAAATATAAACATACAAAAAAGACCGGGCGACGTGACGATTCACGCGCTCGGTCTTTTCATTTTATATATACCTAATCTTACCTGTTCGTTACTTTACAACCTTGCGAGCCTTGCCGTTAGAGAGCTTGTTGATAACGATGCCCTTGCGAACGCTATCGGCGTTGAGAGTCTTGCCGTCAACGGTATAAGAAGCAACAACCTTAGCCGGAGCCTCTTCCGTCTTAACGTTCTCTACGGCTGTCTCGTCCTTCTCCAAGTCGAAGTACCATGTTCCGAAGCAGTCCTGCTCTTCATTCAGATCCACATAGCCGAAGCCCTGGAGGTAGCGACCGTCAGGAGTGATTGCTGTAACCTCGTTGAGGTTCTTCTCGTCCATTGTAGCGAACTCGGTTATAGTAGGATAAAGATCGGCGAGCAGCTTCATCTCTTTTGTACCTGCAGGGCACATAGCAGCCTTGCGAGAGTTTTGAGCCTGTTCATCTACGAAACCTACGACAGTACCTTCGTTGCTGATACCGGTAGCGTAGTAGGATATCTCAGCGCTTGCGTCCGGACAAGAGAGCAACTGCAGTGTGTCAGCCTCCAAGTCGAAGCGAGCCACGCGATTGCCCTCGTCTTTCTGATTTCGGCTTACTATCTTTGTGTGATAGTTTACAGCAAGCCACTTGCCGTTAGCGCTCATCGCAGCACCTGTGAAAATATCGTAGGGCTGAGCACCAGTCAGGTCCATGGTAGGATCAACGAAACGCTTGCTCAGAAGGTTTGCAGAGTAGGTCTTGCCGTCACGGTTGCGAACCCAATACATCAAAGGATAAGACGAGAAGTTGTCGCAAACAGCACCCCACAGTACAGAACCATCCTCGTTGCCACCGTAGGCGATACCTCCATTCACCTCGTAGCCAGCCCATTCGTTTGAAATCTCAGGCAGCTTCTGCATAACGCCGTCTACCATCACATAAGGAGCCTGAATATATGTGGTATTGTCGTATGTAACACCGCAGCTCACCTTGCCGTGAGAAGAGGCGTAGTGAACGAGCGAACTGCCCTCTACCGACTCGTCGAGCAGAGCTGTCATAGAGCCTGTTGTGAAATCGAACTTAGTCGACTTTCCGTAGATATCGCCATAGCCTACGCCGTCGTTGGTGACAGAGCGAATAGAAGCCATGTCGTCAAGATCAGCGCCGGTATCGCCGAGGTTAGGCGACTGGAAATACTTGATCTGTTTTGCCTGTGTGTCGTAGATGAAAGCGCGTCCCTCTGTGTCGGCGCCAGCAACGTAGCGTCCGTTAGCAGAGATGGTGATACCCATCATCAACGCATTGTCCTCGTAAGGAATGTAAGATAACTTCTGTGCTGACGCACCACATGTTGCAGCCAAGAGGGCTACAGAAAGTAGAATCTTTTTCATAATTTTCGATAATTAAATATAACAATATTATTTATATATGTTTATTTCAAACGTCTTGCAAAGGTATAGAAAAGAAATGTAATGCAACAACAAATAAGAATAAGAAATGCAAAAAAACAACAAAGTTATAGTTTTATTCAGTAAAAATACATCAATTTAGAACAAAAACGGGTATTTTTGTATATAATTATACACAAACCGAATATTATTTATAATTTTGCACCTCAACATCTCAACATCTCAACACCTCAACATCTCAACACCTCAACACCTCAACACCTCAACACCTCAACATCTCAACATCTCAACACCTCAACA